>Ga0080013_1000624_pt1 | contig 49629 bp, 54 predicted proteins | sample ETNvirenome_6_85_FD_69236 | JGI IMG/M metagenome (GOLD analysis project Ga0080013, IMG submission 69236) | Marine viral communities from the Pacific Ocean - ETNP_6_85 (SPADES assembly) (version 2) | ecosystem: Environmental > Aquatic > Marine > Oceanic | place: Pacific Ocean | collected 2013-06-19
GAGGCGTTGCGTCGGTGGGAAAGTAATCGTTATTCGTTGACTTTGAAGGCTCGTCAGATTGGGTGGACGACGTTGGTGTCTGCGCATCAGTTTTGGTTGGCGTTTTTTCACGACGATCAGAACGTTATCGATTTGTCGCGTACGGAGCGGGAGTCGATTTTGTTGTTGCGTAAAACTAAGTATGGGTTTAAGCATTTGCCGATGTGGATGATTGAGCGGGGTCCGCAGTCGTTGATGGATCATCAGCAACGCATGGGGTTCGATAACGGTTCTCAGATTACGTCGATGCCTTCGGCATCTGACCCTGCGCGTGGTGAGTCTGCTACGTTGGTGGTTGTGGATGAGTGGGCGTTCCTACCGAACCCTGAGGAGGCGTGGGCGTCTATTGAGCCTGTTGCCGATGTGGGTGGCCGCATTATTGGGCTGTCTACTGCTAACGGGTCGGGAAACTTTTTTCATCAGTTGTGGGTGGGGGCGTCTACGGGGAACAATCAGTTTGATCCAATGTTTTTTCCGTGGTCTGCTTCCGAGGATAGGGATGAGTCTTGGTATGAAGGTAAGAAGAGTTCGATGTTGCCGTGGCAACTCGCGCAGGAGTATCCGACGAGTGCCGAAGACGCATTTGTTCGTTCTGGTAATCCTGTATTCGATCTTGACGTTCTTAATGATATGCGTGTGCATGTTCGACAGGGTGTGGACGGTTACCTCCATGAAACGTCCAAAAATGTTTTGGAGTTCCGATGTTGACGGTGTGGGAGCAGCCTGAGCGTTGGTCGGGGTATGTTTTGGGTGTCGATACTGCTGAGGGGTTGGGGCATGGCGATTATTCGTGTATTCAGGTTATTGATGCGAAGAAGGGGGAGCAGGTCGCTGTTTGGCATGGACGTATCCCGCCTGATGAGTTGGCTACTGAGGTGTATCGTTTGGGTTTGTGGTACGGGAACGCTCTTTGCTGTGTTGAGGCCAACAATCATGGTTTGACGACGATTACGGTGTTGCGTCAGTTGGGGTATCCGAACATGTATCGTCGGCGGGCGTTGAATACGTCTTCTCAACGTATTTCGCAGGAGTATGGGTGGAAGACGACACGTACGTCGAAGCCGTTGATGATTGATGACTTGGGTAAGGCTTTGAAGAATGATGAACTAATTTTGCATTGTGATTCTACGATTGCGGAGTTGCGTACGTTTGTACGTAATGATCGTGGGTCGATGTCTGGTTCGCCGTATGATGATCGGGTGATGGCGTTAGCGGTGGCGAATCAGATGCGCAAGTTTGCGTATGTGCCCGAGTATGTGCAGCATGTGGATGATACGTGGACGTTTGATTGGTGGATGAGGCAACTCCCGTCGGGGGTTGCAACGGATGATACAATTGGTACTTACCTGTCTCGTGGGACAGCGTAATCATTCTTGTAGGACACATTGAACAAAGGAGAGTCCTATGGCAATTGGCCGAATGGCTAAGTACAATGACGTTGGTGCAGGCGGTAAGCCCATTTTGGGCAATACGTCGATGCTGTCCAACGGTCCCGCCCGACCGGGCGGGTCGCAGAAGGCCACTGTCGGTTTGGGTCAGGATAAGGCTCACCGTGGTGATAAGGCTGCGGGGACTCGTCCGCGTTCGACGCCTAAGAACCAGCACGGTAAGACGGGCAAAGTTGAGCCTGCTTCGAAGCAGCCCGACTCTGCTGTTCGTTGATTCTGCCTGCTGACGCTTCCTATACAGAGTTTTGCGATTACGTTGTCGGGCAGCGGGGTCCGCTGTCCGACGACGAATTGCAGGACTTGTGGGAGTGGCGTCAGAAATTGCTTGGTTTGACGGTCGTGACTGGGCGCGGTTACCGCTCCCAGTTACCACCTGATGAGCAACATATGACGTTGAAGCAGCGCGAACAGAAGTTACTATCGGAAGCGCGTGCAGCGGGGAAAGACCCCGTGTACGTTGGGCGACGTTGGGTGTAGGTTATGGCACGAAAGAGCCGTTCAGAGCGTTACGAGAACACTAAGGAACGCTTGGAGGTGGCGAAGCGTTGGCGCCACGACGAGGGTTATGAGGATAAGTGGCGCCGCATGATCGACTTGTATCGTGGGAAGACGTATTGGGAGTCGGGCGGTATTGGTACACCCAATGACCGCATTTCGATCAATATGGCGTTTTCTACGATCAACGTGATTGCTCCATCTGTCGCAGTGAACCACCCAACGATCACTGTTGTTGCCAACAGGGAAGACGATAGCGACCGCGCCGTCTTCGTTGAGGCAATTATTAACTATATGTGGCGTCATCACGACTACCGTAAGCCGTTTCGTCGTACAGTTAAAGATTTTTTGATTATCGGCCACGGTTGGGTAAAGGTGGGTTGGAAGTTCGTTGAGGAGGAGCGACAGCGATCAGAATACGAGGTAGACGACGAATACAGGGCTTCTGTTGATGAAATTGATGCCTATGCAGTTGATAATCCTGATCTTGCGGGCGAATTGCCAACCAATGACGACGTTATGGCGTCGATTCCGTCTACTCAGATGGAAATTGTGGAGGATCAGCCATTTGTGGAGCGCATTTCGCCGTTTGACATGTTTATCGACCCTGAAGCGACTTGTTTGGAAGATGCTAAATGGATTGCGCAACGAATTGTGCGTCCGATTGAAGAAGTTCGGCGTGATAAGCGGTTCCGTAAGGGTGTGCGGCAGAATCTTCAGGCAGATTCTGGTTTGAAGGTTCGTTGGGAAAATGATGACGAGCGTGACCAGTATTCTGACCTGATTGAGCGTGTGACGCTATATGAGTATTATGACTTGGAAGAGGGGCTACTTTCGGTTTGTGCCGAGGGTGCGGACGACTATTTGCTTGATCCTACCCCGATGCCGTATAATTTCGGGCATCCGTTCGTTTTGATTCGCAATTACGACATTCCTGACACATTTTACCCGATGGGCGACTTGGAGGCGATGGAGTCGCTACAGGAAGAGTTGAACAAGACCCGCACACAGATGGTCAACCATCGTAAGCGATATGCACGCAAATACCTGTATCACGAGCGTTCGTTCGGCCCTGAAGGCCGAGAAGCGTTGGAATCCGACGACGACGGACGGTTCGTCCCCGTTGTGGATGAGAACAGGCCATTGGGGGAAGTTGTTGTACCGTTGCCGCAGGTGCCTTTGGCACCCGAAATGTACAACCATTCTACGATGATCGAAAATGATATAAACACTGTTAGCGGTGTGTCCGAATATGCTCGTGGACAGATGCCTGAAATCCGTCGCACAGCGACAGAAGCGTCGATTATCGCTGACGCAGGCAATGCGCGCGCTTCTGACAAGTTGGCTATGGTCGAAATTTGCATTGGCGAGGTTGGCCGTCGGGTTATTCAGTTGATGCAGCAGTACATGACCCGCGATCAGATGGTTCGCATCACAGGCAAAGATGACCAGAAGCACTTTGTTGCATACACACGGGACGATATTCTTGGAGAATACGACTTTGAGGTTGAGGGGGGTTCTACACAGCCTTTGAACGAGACTGCGCGACGCCAGCAGGCCATTTCGTTGATGAACGCAATGGCCCCGTTGGTGGGGCTGATTGTTGATCCTGCCGAGTTGGCACGCTACGTCTTACAGTACGGATTCGGGGTAAAGAACCCTGAAAAGTTTTTGGTGCAACAGCAGCCTGCGATGCCTCCGCAGGGTGGGCCTCCCCCTCAGGGGGGACCACCTCAAGGGGCACCTCCGCAGGGTATGGCTCCTCCCGCGATGACGGGTGGTACGGGGCCAGCACCTATTCCAGATCAGGTTTTTGAGTCTACGGGCGGCGTGCCGCCCGAGTTACTAACCCAGTTGCAGAATCAAATGGGTATGGAACTGCCAAATCTGTGATTTGGGACACTATTTTCTTTACAATAGGAATAACCGAAAGGATTCCACATGGAAAATGAAACGATGGAACTGGGCACCAGTACTCCTGAACTTTCAAATGAAGCAACTTCAGGACAAGGCACACACACTGTCAAGATAGACGGCGAAACGCACCTTGTTTCTTTGGAGGAACTTCAAAACGGTTACCAACGTCAGGCGGATTACACCCGTAAGACGCAGGAGTTGGGCCGTGAACGCGAGAGATTGGCTCAAGGTGAGGCAATCGTCCAAGCATTAGAGGCTGACCCCCGTGGGGCCATCACCGCCTTAGGTGATGCCTTTGGGGTTAGTACGGGCAACCAATCCCCTCAGGTTGAAGAAGACTTTGAGGATTTGGACCCTGAAGAAATTCGCTTGCGACGAATTGAAACATCCATTGAAACTCAAGAACGAGCGGGAAGACAGCAGAATTTGCAGAAGGATTTGCAGAAACTGCGCAACAAGTACGGAACTGACATTAACGAGAGTGAACTATACGCACACGCTCTTCGCAACAACATAGGCAATTTGGAAGCCGCTTACACGCATATGACTTACGAGTCGATGCAGGATAGGGCTAGGAATGCTGATATTGTGGAAGAGAAGCGGGCTGCGAACGTGGTCGATTCGACTACGGGAGGTTCGACTTCGGGTAATGTTGAGCGTGCTGTCGGCGCGGTGTCTTCGATCCGCGACGCTTATCGTCTGGCTTTAGAAGAATCTAACAACTAACCAACTATATTTGAAAGGGGTGATTCAGCATGGCAGGAAATGATAATTTCGATCAGATTCTATCAACCACGTTGAAGAACTACATCCCTAAGTTGACGGACAACATCTTCTCTGCCCGACCACTGTTCTACGCGCTGACCAATGGACAGACCATTCGGCGCATTAGTGGTGGTGCAAAGATCGTTGTTCCGCTCATCTATGGGACCAACAGCACCGCTGCCTCGTATAGTGGATCGGATACCATCTCCACGACTGCTCAGACTGGCATTTCTGCCGCTGAGTACGACTGGAAGCAGTACGCGGTCACTATCACGATCAACGGTATTGAAGAAGCAAAGAACAACGGCGAAGCCGAAATCATTGATCTGCTGGAAGGCAAGATCATGCAGGCTGAGGAAACCGTCATTGAGAACATGAACACCATGTTTTGGGGTGATGGCACGGGTAACAGCAGCAAGGACTGGATTGGTCTGGATCTGATTGTTACCAAGCCCAACACAGCCCTCGGTGGGATTGATCCGACTGATTCGGGGAACTCTTGGTGGGCATCGACGGAAACCGACGAAGGTGGCGCTTTGGCACTTGCTACAATGGCAAATGTCTACAACACCGTTTCAGTCGGCAACGACCAGCCAACCATCCTGATCGGCACGCAGGCTGTATACGAGTCCTATGAGGCTCTGCTTCAGCCGCAGTTGCGGTATTCGGATGCTGGTACGGCAGACGCTGGATTCCAGAATCTGCTTTACAAGGGCGCACCCGTCACATTTGACAGTGCTTGCACTTCAGGAGAATTGATGTTCCTGAACACCAAGTATCTGCGCCTTGTGGCTCATTCGGACGTTTGGTTCAAGCCAACACCGTTCGTGCGGCCCACCAATCAGGATGCGCGTTACGCGCAGATTTTGTCTTACGGTAACTTGACTTGCAGCAACCGCGCTCGTCAGGGTTACATGTTTGGCATTACCTGATAACAATTTGTTTGTGGGGGCGGAAGTCCCGCCCCCACAAACTGTCTAGCAGAATGGAAACGAATGGCACGTAACAGCGTCCCTGCGCTCGCATACCGAGCCAATGCTATCCCAGCAGGATCGGTTGGCGCTCCTCCCGCCATATATGCGATGGGGGCTGCTAAAGGCGCCCGTTTGGTGGCAGGGGTTTCAGAACTCGTTGACGAGTGGGAACCCCCTCAGACCACACTTTGTTCTGCTTCGACCCGCAGCGGGGCGGCGTGTAAAGCGCGCCCCGTTGCTGGGTCTGTTCTCTGTGCCTCACATACACGACAGGCGGCAAAGGCGGTACTCTAATGGCGATGACTATTAAACAGATGCGGGACCAAATCCGCGCTGTTATCGACATCGACTCCACCGACGTATCGGACACAGTGCTTGACACCATGCTGGGGCAGGGTTTCGATACTCTCGTTTTCAGCGAGAAGCGGTGGCCGTTCTTTGAAACCACAACAACTTTTACCACCACATCTGGAACAAAAGACTACACGTTGGCTTTCATCGGGGCATCAGTTACACAGGGGCTACGAGAAATAGCGGCAATCCGCACTGACGACCACGTACTAGCGTACGTTGGAAGAGATGCAGCAGAATTCAGTCATCCATTGGATGTGTCTACTTCAGGTGAACCGTGGGAGTACAGTATCTGGAACGATACCGTACGGTTCTATCCGACTCCCGACAGCGACACTCTAACGGTCACTGTACGCGCTTTCCGCAACCCGACCGCCTTCGGTAGCGGGACGGCTGATGACATAGAACCTGACCTACCTGACGCTTTCCATCCTATTCTCGCTACCTACGGATTGGCGAAGGCATATTTGCAGCAGGAAGACCCGCTGATGGCGAGTCAGTACATGCAGCAGTTTCAGATCGAACTTGACAATGTGGCACGCAGGTACGCTGATACGCCTGCACCACAGCCGATGGTGGCTAATTCCCGCACAAATACCCGCTATTTGGCTGGGTATGGGTCGTTGCGGTATGCAAGCACAGGTGGGATTGTTTGGTAACTCGTTATGGCTAAACGCGACTTCAGGTTGGCGACATTAGAATCATTTGCGGGTGGCCTGAATTTGCGGGCAGATCAGTTCGACCTTGCCGAAAACGAATCCCCCGACATGATGAACGTCAGTGTCGATCCCCGTGGCGGGATCGCCATGCGAAACGGCATCGACCGACGCAACTCTACAGCCCTCAGTGCCGATGTGAAAGGCATTTGGGGCTTTCACACTGACAGTGGCACAAACCAGTTGATGGTCAACTACGGTACCGCCGTTGCCCACTCTGCGAGTGGCGACTTTACCGCTTTCACAAATATTACGGCGCGAACTGCGGGTTCGCGCGTATACGGGGTTACGTTCAATAACGTCGCATACGGTGTCTCATACGACAAGGTGTCGTTCAAGTGGGATGGTTCCACCGACGCCGACTTGGGAACTACGATTGATGGTTCCTCAGGGAATATGCCGAAGGCGCAGTATATTGCGGCATGGAACAACTTTGTTTGGGTTGGCAATATCGAAACCGAAAAGTTTCGTTTACGTTGGTCGAACCTGAACGATGCCGAAAAATGGTCGGCATCCGACTATGTGGACATCGACAAGGGCGAACACGGTGACTACATCACTGGGTTGGTTCCCCACGGCGACCGTCTGGTCGTGTTTAAGAACAACAGTGCGTATGCCGTATTCGGCTTCGACTCCGATTCTTTCCAAGTAGTTCAACTATCGAACTCAGTCGGCTCAGTAGCACTTTCTAGCCCCGTGTCCACCCCTTACGGGGTGTTCACATGGCACGGACATCAAGGCGTCTACCTGTATGACGGGGAACGGTTCCATTGGGTGTTCAACAAGTTACAGCCCGCTATTGACGATGGGCGTATCTCGTTTACGAATCCGCCCCAGTTGGCATGGTCGAATAACCGTCTGTATGTGTCGGTTGACTGGACTGCCAGCGGGGCCGCTACCGTACGACGCACACTGGTATATGATCCGTCGTTGGGTGAGAGTGGCGCATGGACGACGACAGACATTGACGCGGGGCCGCTGTATGCGTATCGGCCTCCGAACTCTACTCCGATTGCAGTCGGTGGCTGTGTTACAAACACAGGCAGCGTTATTCAGATGGATGCAGATGATACACGGGTCACAGACCGCTACCTTGATTCTAATGATCCTGTGGAAGCCCACATTAATTCCCACTTTACAACTACGTGGGTAACGACAAAGAACCCAATTGTTAAGAAACGGTGGGGTAAAGCCCGCATGGTGACATTGGCTAGATCAGCCATCACGTTGGGTGTAAGCGTCTACCGTGACTTTGACAAGGCACAGGCGTACAAGACATTCGACGTTGTGATCGCGGGCCGCGACTCAACGTCTGCATGGGGCACCGCTGAGTGGGATAACAACGAGGTAGGTTCGCCAGAATTGGCGTTGTGGGCCGCTGACGCAGAGGCAACCGTGACTGATATTAAGCGTTTGCCGACAATCGGGACAGCGCAGGCAGTAAGTATGCGGATTGACGGTCCAAAATTGACAAACGATACGTGGGAAGTAAACGCTTTAGCGTTTACATACCTCCCACGCCGACTAAGGTAGATAAATGGCAGTATTAGGAGTAACAACCGTATTCAATTCAGGCGACGCAATCGTTGCCTCGGAAATGAACACCAACTTTGACGACATCGAAGCATTCGTCAACACCACGCCCGGACTGTTACAACTGGACGGCGGGACGATCACTGGTGCTATTCAGTTGAACAACACTTTGACGTTGGGTGGAACGGGTGCTGGACATGATGTGAAACTGTGGGGTGACACCACAGGTGACTATTTTGAGTGGGATGCCGATACGAACAAGTTGGTTCTTGAAGGTACGAATGGTACGACGGCGTTGGATGTTTCTGATGGCAATGTTGTTATCGGTGATGGCACCCTGACGGTATCTGGCGATCTTGTTGTAGACACCAACTGCCTCTATGTGGATGTTTCAGAGAACAGGGTCGGCATCAACACCGCGTCGCCCGTCCTCACGGGCCTCACCATCGGACGCCAACCGTCGGATGCAAACGAGGGCGGTCAGATCAACTTTGAGGGTGGCACTTCTTACTCCAACAACCTGTCATTTGATCGTTACGGCAACGACCTGCGCTTCATATACAACACAGCAGTTGTCGGCCAGTGGAGTTCGGTCGGCACTCTCAACATCTATGACGCGGGGCAGTTGATTCTCGGCACTGGCTCTGACCTGAAGGTCTACGCCAACGGGTCGCACTCCTTCATCGACCACGACGGCGACGGCAACTTCTACATTCGGGCGAGGGGCACCGATGAGGACATGTATATCGACGCTAAAGACAACCTGAACCTCCAGACGAACTCCACCACCATAGTGCGTGTGCAGCCTAACGGGGATGTGGCGTTTGGCACGACCCGTGCAGGGGTCGGCCATCGCCAGTATTACAATCTGCTGTTCCCAAGAGGCGGCATCAACTATTCCCAAACCAACGGACAGGATCAGGTTTGGTTGTGTTCCAATGCAACGGTTGATACTGGTTCAGGTTGGGATTATATCAACGACGGTCCCGCAGGGTTGTTGGGGGTTGACGATGGCGACGCAGTGTTCCATGCTGCCGTCGATGGATTAGCAGACGGCAACATCAGTTGGGTTGAAGCCTTCAGGGTTACCAATGTTGGTGTCCTGACTTGTGCCAGCACAAAGAGTTTCGACATCCCGCACCCGATCAAGGGCGGCAACCATCGGTTGCGGCACTACGACACGGAGGGTCCGCGTCCAGACCTGATCTATCGCGGAACCGCCACCCTGTCAGGTGGCACGGCAACCGTCGATCTGGACACTGAATCAGACATGACCGATGGAACATGGGAAGCACTTTGCACGAACCCGTGGGCGTTGGTTGCCTCATCGGGCAATGCGGTGGAGTGGTCGCTGTCGGGCAAGACGTTGACGATCACTTCCGATACGGTTGATGCGGTGTGTTCGTGGATGGTGATTGGCGAACGCAATGACGCCAATGTGGGCACCATCACAACAGAATATGAAAAAGACGGTTCTGACCCATTTGCGGTTCAAGCGTCGTAATGGGTATCGAATGGGTCGGAGCAATCGGCGCAACAGCAGCGGCGATAGTGACTGGCCTGTTCAATCTGGTACGCAAAACTGTGCGGGAAAACACGGAACAACATGCGCTGAACCAAGCGAAACTGGAAGCAATAGGAACTGATGTGATTGAAGTGAAAGGCGATGTACGCGAGGTGCGGTCGTCGCAGCAGCGTCACTTGGAGTGGCATGCGGAGGTCGCGTAGTGCCTGTTTACAAGCCTACTCACCGTTTCGCAGGTGTGAATGCTGTCGCCATCGAATACGAATTGAGGAAGATTTCGCAGAACATCTCTGGCGACATCACTGGCGTGACTGCTGGTGTCGGTCTGTCAGGAGGAGGAACATCAGGAACGGTAACTTTGACTCTGGATGTGTCTGAACTGTCGGCGCTGGGTACAGACGCAGCATTGACCGATTATGTCATCATCCAAGACGTTACAGACAATTCATCAAAGAAAGTGCTGGTAACGAACTTGCCAGCGACTTGGGGTTAGATATGGACATGCAAGTAGGTATTGAGGACATTCTTCGGAATCTGTCGGAGCGAGGACAGTTGGAGTGGGAGTTGGCTGTCAAACGTACAGAAAATGAGATGCTCCAGCAGCAACTATCGTTGCTGAACGGCGCTGAAGTGGAAGAGGAGATCCTTGCCTAACGTCAGTCAACGTGCAGCAGAGTTTGGGACTGCCAAGAGCGATCAGTCGTTGACGGTTTCGTCTACGGCTGTTGCTTTGACAGTTCCGTCTGGTGTCAAGTCAGTTTTATTGACGAATGGTGCGGAAGCCGTTCGTCTCAGGTGGGGTACCCCCACGGCAAGCGTGGGGCACTATCTGGCACCGTATACGAGTATTGAGTTGTTCAACGATGCAGCCAGTGTGAAGTTGATTCGGGTCGGTTCGTCCGATTCGACTATCTTCGCTACCTACTACCAAATCTAGGACTATGAGAAACCAAAGAATCTCTGAACAATCGTCAGCGTTCGTAGGTGACATTACTGGTGTCACGGCGGGCAATGGTTTGTCGGGTGGCGGTACGTCTGGGACTGTAGCGTTGGCTTTGGATTTGTCTGAATTGAGTACAGCCACGGTCGCTACTGGCGACTATGTGGCTGTTGAGGATGTTACAGATAATTCGTCAAAGAAGGTTACTGCACAGTCGATAGCGGATTTGGCGCCACAGGGTGACATTACTGGGGTTACAGCGGGGACTCTTGTTGATGTAACTGATCCGACGGGGCCTGCGCCTACGGTTAACGTGGATTTGTCTGAAGCGGCTACTTCTACGTCGGATGCCGATGGTGATTACTTTTTGGTTACGGACGCCGCTGATGCTCAGTACAAGTTGACAAAGGCAAACATTGCTTTGTCTGGAATGAATAACGATTCTGGATGGACTTCCAATGCAGGCGATATTACTGGGATCACTACGGCGGCTACGAGTGGCTTGAATGGCGGGGCAACTTCTGGTGCGGCTACGTTGGTTGTGGATGCGAGTCGGTTGACAGCATTGGGTGCCGAAGCAGCCCTTACAGATTATGTGATTGCATACGATACGGATGCGGCTGCGACGAAGAAGGTTTTGGTTAGCAACATCCCGATTACTTGGGGCTAGTTATGGCATATCAAGCAGCAAATATGTTCGAGGCGATCTATCAGGGGATGGATCCGCGCTTGGCGAACTTGGACGCTGCTACGTTTCGCTCATTGTATGATCAGTATAATGGGGCGTTGCAGATGTGGGGGCAGGATGCAGCAAACGCTGTTTTTCAGCAGCAGTTAGCGGGTCTTCCGCAGTCTCCTGTGGGTGCGGGTGCGACTGGTGGTCCGCGTAGTGGGCGTAAGGATTTTACGCAAGCAAATACGGGAGCCGGTACGGGTGCGACCCCTGTCAGAACGAAGACTGTGGATCAGGGATTTGGGCGGGTAGCCGATTTTCGTCAGCCTGCCCAGTCTAACGTCGGTGCGGGAGCGACGGGTGGCCCACAGAGTCGTGGGGGGGCGACAAACTTGGGGGATATTGCGTCGGCTGCGATGGGTGGCGTAGCGGCAAACATTGCCCCAAATAATGTCGGTGCCGGTTCGAGTGCCGGTCCTGCTGGGCGTGGTGGTGCCATTCCCCAACCCGTCAACGTCGGAGCCGGTGCTACCGCTGGTCCCAGTACGCGGGGTGGAGCGATTCCGCAGCCTGTTAATGTTGGGGCTGGCGCTACGGGCGGTCCCAGTACGCGGGGTGGGGCGATTCCTCAACCTGTCAATGTCGGGGCTGGAGCGACGGCTGGTCCAAGTACGCGGGGTGGCGCTATCCCGCAGCCTGTGAATGTTGGGGCCGGTGCTACCGCTGGTCCAAGTACGCGTGGCGGAGCGATACCCCAGCCCGTCAATGTCGGTGCAGGAGCCACGGCTGGTCCCAGTACCCGTGGTGGTGCTGCCGCTCCTGTCCAGTCTAACGTTGGTGCGGGAGCAACTGGTGGTCCCAGTACCCGTGGTGGTGCTGCCGCTCCTGTCGCTGCACCAGCACCAGTAACAACAACACCCGCCCATTTGGGCGGCAGGCATGATTTTACGCAAGAACGGGGTTTTACTCCCGTTACGACTCCCGCTACTCCTGCGGCAACCGATTTGACCACCTTTGACGAAGGTGATCAATACCCTGCTGCGCCAACTGAGGCGGCTGTTTTGGATTGGTTGGGCACGGAGGGTGCGGCCAATTTGTTGGGTACGGGTGGAGGTGGGGGTCAAGCGCAAACACCGATTCAGGCACTTCCGATAGGTGATGCGGTTTCGTGGGTGGATCCCAACGCTGGTGGCGGTGGTGGAGTGCCCCCCGCTGGTGGCGGCGGTGGTGGTTCCGCTGGGGGCGGCGCAACGGCTGAAGCACCAATCTATTATTCGGAAGGCGGCATGTCAGGTTATGACCTGCAGGCAACACTGGCCGATATTGAGCGCCAGATGGGGCGTGTTGACGAGCAGAAACTGATGCAGACCAGCGATTTGAATCGGGCTATGGAGCAGGCGCAACGTGCGTTGCCGGGTCAATTCAACCGTCGCGGCATGTTGAACTCTGGTTTGTATAATCGTGGTGAGGGTCGGTTGGCGGAGGCTGGTCAGCGGCAGCGTGGCCGTGCAGAGTATGGGTTTGGGGAATCGTATGATGCGTTGAGTCGGGCTGCGGCTAGTGCCGAGGGTGGGGCTTCTCAGGCCGCTATCAGGAATACTATGACGGACGCGGAGCGGCAGGCGTCTATGGCTTCCAATATCAGAGATTTGGGGGTTTACTGATGGCTTACGTTCCAAGGCGGAATGAGATAGAGGAGTTGCTGGCCTCTTATGGGGCAGGCTCATCGGGGTATGACGAGGGGGGTTCGTCAATTCGGCCTGCCGATGTTTCGGCGGAATGGTTGGCGGCTGAGACTGCCATAGCATCGGGCATCGATCCTAACTTGGGGTCGTATGAGGCGCCGGTTCCTGTTCATCGTACCAGTGCTACTGCCTTCCTTGCGCCTGAGTTTGATTCGGGTGCTACCAACTTGTCGGAAGGAGACATAGAACATCGACTCCTTGAGCGCGGGTTTCCTTCTACGGCGGGGCAGGTGCCCGAAGGGTATTTTAATCCGCGGGCGTCCTTTAGAGATCCCACACTTGGAACCAATGTGTCTGGAACCGATGTGTCTGCATTGCCGACGGCGTTGCCGTCCAATTTGGAAGCATTGTATGAACAGTTGTACGGCGGGATGCGTAGTGACGCTGAGGCGGCATGGGAGCGTTCAACTATGGGTAACGCAGAGTTGGATTCTTTCCGTGATGCCTATTTGGAGACGTTGGGCGGTGGCCCGAATCTAGCCTATTATGATAATCGTTTGTCGCGGACGCTTGCTTATCTGGATCAGACGGAACAGAGTTTGTTGGCTGGCATCGATGAGATGGAGGCGTTGAAGCGGGCGGGTATTGAGGGTGCGGCTGAGCGTCAGATGGCAATGTATGCCGAGTTGGAGCAGGTTCGGGGAGAGCGGTTGCGTGTCGATGAGGAACAGTCGCTGTTGCGCCTGTCAGAGATGGAGGCTGAGCGGGTAGCGACGGAGCAGGTGTGGCATCAGTCTATTTCGGAGGGGGGCGCTCAACGGCAGGCGGAACATGCTCAGCGTCAGGCTGAGGCGGCAGCACGGTTGGAAGGTATGGGTATTGATCCTTCGACAATGACGACGGATGAGACGGCGGCGTTGTTGGAGATGCAGGCGGAGCGTGGCGATTTGTTCTCGGGACGAATTGAGGCTGCTGGGGCTGGTAGGGCAGGCTATCAGGAGTTGGCGTTACAGGATATGTTCGGAGCCGCCAATAGGTCTTTGGAGGATCAGTTGTTTGCGGGTCGTGCTGCTACGGGTGAGACTGAGGCGATGTCGTTGCAGGCGTTGGCTGAGGCGGTGCTGGGGATGCAGCAGAATGTTGCTGGTACGGCGGCTGAGGGTCGCTTTGTGGCAGGTGAGGAAGCCGAAGCAGGTAAGTTCGCTGAGCGTGGTAGTGCGGCTCAGAGGGCGTCTGAGGCGGCTGCGGCACGGTTGGGGTTTGCTGAGAGCGATGCTGCGCGTGAGTTTGCAGCCGATGAGGCATATTACGGTGCTTTGAGCCAGATTGATCAGGCGGAATTGATGTCGGAGATTGGTTTGGAGGAGAGTCGGATTGCTGGCATTGGGGAGGGCGCTACTTGGGACAGGGTTTCGAATTATGCTGGTGTTATTCAAGCGAATGAGGCGTCGGGTTGGAATTATCCCGATTTGGCGGTTGAGGCGGCTGTCGGTATTTATGAGGATACAGGAAATAGTGCTGTTCTGACGAATATCTTGGATCGGCAGCAGGATATGGCCGATGAGTCGTTCGAGTTGGCTCAATATGACGCTCTTGGGCCGTTGTTGCAGGGCGTCATTTCGGATCGGTTGGGTGTACCACTGACCGCTGAGCAGGCTGGCACGCTTCTGCGGTTGGAAGCCTTGACAGGGTTCGACAACCAGCAGGGTGTCACTTTGGCCGAGTTGGAGGCAAGTGGAGCGTCGCCTGACGAGTTTGCTGATTGGATCAGTGGTGATGGTATGGTCTTTACGAAGATGGCGCAGCGAGAAGGGCTGTTGGAAGAACTGTTTGCTTGGGCGATTCGTTCAGCAGAGGGCTAGCCTGTCATGCCTTCGCGTCAGGAGTTGTTGCAGAATCTAAACTTGCCGACTATCGGTGAGGAGCGTCCGCGGCGCGCCCAACTGGGGCGCGCTGAGATATTGGCGGGTCTACAGGTTCCAACGGAATCGCCAACCCCTTTGCAGTTGTTTACACCTGAGCAGTTGCAGACATGGCGTGGGGCGCAGCCCGTAGAGCGGGAAGATTGGACCGATTTCGGTGGTCCGTTGGGGGACATCGTAAAGATCATCGATTACCCGCGTGCGTTTGTCGCTTCAACGATCAAGGAGATCGGCGACATCTTCACGGGGGAGATGCCTTCGTTGGGGGATTGGTGGACACAAGGGTCGGAGAACTACTTGTGGGGGGAGCATCTGCAGGACTGGGGAGTTGATCTGCCGGGTCCGTTGGACATGATGTTGGGGGTTGGTTTGGATGTCGCTACTGACGTTATGACTTATATGTGGGGTATCGGTGCGTTGGCTCGTATCGGTAAGGCAGGTGTGACATGGGAAACTGGGGCACGGATGTTGGGTGTGATGTCGGGCAATTACGCTCAGATTGCAAAGGGTGGCGGCAAGGCGGCTGCCGCTGCTACAGCAAAGTCTGTGGCATTGCGGAAAGCCGCTGGGGAGGTTGGTTCGAAGCGTGCCTTGTCGGCTGCGCCACAGTGGGCGTTGAAAGAGATCGGTTTAGATAAGCGTATCGGTTTGTTTGTGCCGGGTACCGGCAGGTTGGGTCGCTGGGTCGGGTTCGACAAGTTGCTTGATTATGCTTCTAGTGGTCGGGTGACGAGTGCGCGGGCACGGCAGGTTGCGAAGTTGCCTGTGACAGAGGCGATTTGGAACCCTGATCCTGCAAAGATCAGGGGGATACGTCACAGTCTTGACAATTCGGTGGAGGCGATGGTGCGGCGGGAGGCTGTGGCCGGTGCGACTCCGCATTGGTATACGCCTGCTGCGGTGCGGGGGCGGATGGCTGATATTGCCAAAGGTACCCGTGCCAAAGTAACTGATGCTCTAGGTGATGCTGTAGGGGATCCGTTGTTGACGCAGATGGCGCAGAAAGCCCGTGTGGCGCCTGTGGAGATGTGGAAGGGGCCACTGTGGACAGGCAACGCTGTCAAGGCTGTCGGTGGGGCACCGGGCGCCTTGATGCGTCAGACGTTCGCTAGGGGGTCTGCGGCTAAGGATCGTACATTTATTGAGCAGTTGGATGCGACTATTTCGACAGGTGCGTCGATTCGTCGCATGTTGCGAAGCAGAGATCCAGAGATTGTTTTGGCAGGGTTGGATCTGCAACGGTCGAATCTGGACGGTTGGCGTGTCCGCAGTGGTTTCATTGCCGACTTTGCCCAACGTAAACACACTATGGAGTCTCAGGCAACGAAGCAGGGCGAGGACGCTGAGGTGCTGTGGGAGTTTTTCAACACGGAGATTCGTCAGATTGATCCGAACACGGGTGCGCCTTTGTTGGACGCTGAAGGAAATTGGATTCTGCGGAAGGGCATCACGACCGATTCGCAGTGGGGCAGGTTCACTGCAGGCGATGAGAATCCTATGGTTACTTTGTGGAAGGATAATCGTGTCTGGTGGGATGACATCCATGAGTCGGCCAATAAGATGGTGGGAGAGCATACGGAGTGGTTGCGGCAGTTGGAGGACGATCTGTATGTATCCCGCTTTGCTCATGCCGATTATGAGGACATCAAGACCTTTACGTTTTCGACGCCGGGTGAGCCGCGTCCAACGCCGCGGCTCCCCCGTCATCTGAGGCCGGGTCAGACGTTTCGTGGGGTGACGTTGGTGCAACCTGCCGATCCGTTCTTTCTTAGGCCGGGTGCCGAGGGGATACATAATTTGTCGATTGTTGAGCAGATTCGTATGATTGCTCAGGATCAGTTGGGGGTTCAGGCGCAGGAACTGTTTGAGCGTGACATTTGGAAGGTGATGGATCGGTATCTGCATATTGTTGCTGATGAGGTTCGCCGCCAGCATGTCATGTTCTCATTGGAGAACAAGGGCATCATGTTCAGGGAGCCTGAGGCGTGGTTGGCGGGGGAACGCAAGTTGGTTGCTGATTTGGTGCAGAAGTGGCAGGGGCGCCGCAATCAGGTCTTTGATGAGATGTGGGATGAGTTGGAGACGGCTATTGATCCGACGTTGGCTGCGGAGGTGCGTGTTCAGGAGGTTAGGGCACGATTGAAGGATGCGGGTATTATTGCTGAGGCTGCACGGTTGGGGGTGGAGACTGAGGCATTGGAGGGGGCGTTGGTTGCGGCGTATCAGAAGTTGCTGCGTGAGTCGGAGCAGTTGCAGATGACAGTCAGGGCGGGTTTGCATGTTCGGGCGTCTGCGAAGGATTTCTTGGCGGCGTTTGTGTTGGAGGCGCATACGATTGGGGCACGACGGAGGCAGATTCAGCAGGCGATACAGGCTGTTGAGTTGGCGAAAACGGCAGGCAACACGACTGTCGGAACGGAGATATTGGCAAATATTGAGGCGTCGTTCAAGGGCATGGAGCAGTTGTTGCGTGCGTCGATGCAGCAGGTCAAGACGATAGCGCAGTTTGACGAGTCGGTTGTGGCTGCTAATCAGATTTGGCAGTCGTTGAGTTGGGGGCCAGAGTTCGGGTTCGGCAAGGTGGCCGATCAGTTGATTGACGAGGGTTTGACGGCGTTGAAGCCGTGGCGCGAACAGGTCAACGATTTGCGTATGTTGATGGATGAGGTTGATTATTCGCTGTTGGAGCCGATGAATTTTGAGTCGATGCCGGTTTGGCGTGAGGAGATTCGGGGCGGTTCGGATCAGGTCGCTGCTTACTATAAGCGCATGTTGCATCGTCAGGCGGGTACGGCGTGGCGGGCTGCTCTTGATGAGGTAATCGAAATTGGTGAGTTGACGCCTGAGCAGATTAGTTTGGCTCGGGGTGGCTATCCGATTGAGTTGACACGCATCGTGGATGATTGGGGGCGTCCGTTGAATCCGACTGGCCGCTTTGATGCGCCGCCGCCTTCGGCGGGCGGCGGACCCCCCAACGGGGTGCCTTTGGACGATGCTCCGTGGCCCATCACTAGCGTGCCGAAGGATCCTGACTTTGCTGGTGTTGTTTCGAATGCGGCGGCAATGGATTCTGCTGCTCGGGTGGCGTCGCAGCAGCGGGGACCGATTCAGTTGAGTGTGGCGGGGTTGCCGGTGAATGAGGGGATACGGGCGGCTGTGGAGGCTGTTCGGGGGCTGCCGATTGATGACAGGATGGGTGCGGCTTTGGTGCGTGCTTTGGGCGGCACTGATCCGACTCAAGCAGACAAGGTGATGCGCTTCTTGTTGAAGGAAGGGTCTGTTGAGTTTGTGTCAGGCATCGGTTCGAGACTGCCTATCGGTGATGACATTGTTGACGACATTATGATGTTGTTGGGGGAGGCTGGCCGTCAGGAGGCTTTGCAGGTATTGGCGCAGGAGTTGCCTGAGGTGATCTCGCAGGGTGTAGCGGCGGTGACTTTTATTCCGAAGACGTTTGCGGAGTCGTTGTGGATGGAGCGGTGGTTGAGGTCGTTGTATGGCGAGGGGGAGGTTTTGCCAGCGACGCTGCAGGGGTTGCGAAGGGTGCAGGATGCAATCATTGAAGCGGCCGACGAGGGGGCGCAGTTGCGCCATATGCGGGAATTGGTTGATAAGGGCGCTGTTCCTAATATGCCGATACCGTTTAGGTCAGATCAGCAGATAGCGGAGGGGTTGAAGGGGCCGTCGGTGGGGGTTTCGCGGTCGGAGGTGGAGCAGGCTGCGAGGGCACGGGCAGAGTATGAGGCGAAGAGGGTTGAGATAGCGGCAAATGCAGCGCAGGAAGTTCTTGAACCGAAGTCAAAGATGCTATCTGCAGCGCAGGCGTTTCTGAGGTCGGGGGCGATGGATCCAGCGCAGGCTGCAGCATTGCCACGCGATCCATTGACAGTTGTTGCTGGTTTGCGTAAGATTATTGCTGCACCTCCGCAGAATATCGTGGCTTCGAAGAGAATGGATGCTGCTAGCCTGTTTGCGTTACGAGGTAACCCTTTGTGGAAGGCGATTCGTGGGGTTGAGGAGGCTTTGGGGCCACAGTTGGGGGTGTACGTCCATGACGCTGGTATCGGGTATCCGTTCAGCGAGATTAGCAATGTTGAGGGTGCGCTGAAGACGTTGGGGAAGAGGGAGATGGCTCGGCGGCTACGAGACATCGAACAAGGTGAGATTGGTTACTTGTCTGAGTTTGTTGAAGCATTGACGGAGGGTGGTACTCCTGAGCAGGTGTTTTTGGCAGGGTCGGGGCGGTTGGCGGAACGGCAGGTTGAGTTCTTTGAGCAGTTGATCGATCTTGCTATTGAGCGAGGGATGCTGGCTAGCGATCCTCAGATCATGCGTATTGCGTCTGTCGGAACTGATGTCAAGTCAATCGGTATACAGTTGGAAGAGTGGAGTGGTGTTGCTGTGGGAACGGCACCGTCTGCGGCGATGCTTTCACGGCGCCGTCTGGACGGTTTACGCACATCGATGCTCACGGCTGAAGCGGCAGGCAATGTTGATGATGCTCGGGCCATTGCGCGTAAGATACATTTGGTGGAGGAGGGTTACGAGCGGTTGGGGACGCGAACAGAGCGGCTGTTTTTGCAGGGAGCGCCTTACGCATATGAGCGTTCACTGGGTAGGGATCCCGCTTGGGTTATTGCTGGCAACCTTAGAGATGAACAGATTGCCTTGATGGTGGGATCAGAGGTTTTTGCAGCGGGAGGGGTTATTACAGCAAATTCTCCCGTGTATATGTACGATCTGTCTGACGGGGCAGCGACCATTCGTGCGTGGTGGGGGTCAGCCCGTGACCGATATAGGAAACTTGATCTGCCCACTTCTGTCATTGCTAAAATGTACGGTGGGAAACCTGTCGGCAAGGTGAAAGATTTTGCGCCGGGTGGATTTCGGTATGAAACGTGGCGCAAAAGTGGGTTCGTGTATCGGGATGACTTCGTAGAACGTGCTGTTGGCGGTGCAGCAGATCGACGGATACTGGGGAAGGTTTGGTCAAGTACCGATGATACGTTGAGGGAGGTATCGACTTGGCCGGTGACGCCAATTGAGCAGCCGACGGTGTGGGAGTGGCCTCGGAGGGTGGCGTTGGCGTTGGCGAACGCAACGACAGAAATCGATGGTGTGTTGCAGCCGAATCCGAGTATCAGGTTGTTGCTTGATCAGGGCATTTTGGATATTGAGATGCCAGCAAAGGCGTGGCAGCATCGGGCGTTCGGTAAGCCTCTCACCGTCTCGCTGTTAGAGGTTCCTGCGGAGTTTGAGCGACATCTCGGAGCGATTGATACGACGCTTGCTGCATTGCTGCATCAGGCCCGTGCCAGCGGTGATGAGCGGTTGGGAAACGATCTCTATGAGGCGTTGATGAAGTTTCGAAGGGGTGTTTTCCTGTCTCGAATTGATCCGACAGTGCCTGATTATGTGCGACATTTGGTGGACGAGGTAATCGGTGATGTGGCAGCAAGGTCATTGGCGCGGGAGAATATTCCTAAACGTGGCACTGATGCTAGTGCGCGATACGATATAGCGAACGGCATTTGGGGGGATGTGATGACACGGATGTTTCATCGGTCGGAGGCGGCTGTCAATGCACGGTCGGTACCGGCAGAAGCATTGGCACGGGAATGGGCAACAGAGTTGACCGCAGGGGCAATCTATCCCAATAAGGAAGAGTTGCTGGAGTTGTCGCGACAATTCTACAAGGATCGGGCGCTGCGTGCTGAGAGGGGTACGGGTTTAGGTTCGTTGTTTGATGATATGGTGCGCGGGTCTTCCGATTTGGAAGATGATTTGGTACGCCATTTTGAAAGAACTCGGGAAGTTGCGGAGGCGGGGGTAACGATTGGGGATGCGGCAGTAGAGGCAGCACGGCGCCTGCTTGCTCGGGTAGCAGAAAAGCCGTCAGCAGGGATGAAGGTGCTTCCCATAGAGGGGGAGGTTGGCAGGTTCTCTGTTCTGACTGCGGGCGCTCAAAATATCGGTGAGGTCAAAGTGACGCAGGTGGCGAAGCAGGCGCATCGGGAATTGATGGCTCCGAGGTTGGAGCGGTACGGACCTCCAACGGGGCATCAGCACTACCACAAGGGGGATTATGAGTCGTGGTGGAAGCATGTTCCTGATGAGTTGGTTGAGGAGGGTAAGGCACCGTTGTGGGAGTGGCATTATACGGGGGTGCCTGATCAGTTCGATGAGTTGGGGAAGATTACGGGTAGGACGTTGAGTCGGGATGAGGCCGTGTCAACATTGGAGGCGATCCACGGGCGTGTTCATGGATCACGCAATGTTCACGGGGAAACCTTGTGGCAGTGGGCAGACCCAGACGAGATGTTTGACTTTGGCTGGTCTACACATATTGGGAAGGAAAATCCGAGGCATGTTGTGGATCCGCAGGGTGTGCCACTGGGCGAAGTGTTTGAGATGCCTGCAAGGGGAGAGGCTATAGATCCTGCCCTGTGGTCGGTAATCAATTTCTTGGGCATGTCGCGTAGGGAAATGGTAGAGTTCCTGACTGAGATTGGGTATCTTGAGCCTTTGACGGGGAGGGTGCTTCAGAGGCCCACTTCGGCAACGGAGGCATGGTCGCCGTCGGTGGTCGATGTGGGCCGTATGGCGGAGGGTTTGGCGGCTGGTCGCCAGATCACTCCTGAGATAAGCCAGTTGCAGGATTTTGCTGTGTGGGCGACGAGGGAGAAGGCGGGGCCGGTTACGGCGGAGGCTGCGACTACGCGATGGGGAGGGGTGGTGGAAGATCCAGTGGCGCTTTTGGATCAGTTGACTGAGATGGGTGTTCTTAGGCGTCTCGTAGAGGACGCTGATGAGTGGGAGGTGGCGGCACGCGGTAAGGGTCTTGATGCTATCTTTGAGAAGCATATCGCTGAAACGGCACCGCCGGTTTGGCAGGCTCCCGCTGATGTGAAGGGACAGTTGACGTTGCGATACGGTTTGGTTGCAGCGTTGATTGAATCGGGGGGTGTCCGCGTGGGATCAAAGGCAAGCATGGATCCGCATGTCAAGAGGGTAATGAAGGCGCTGGAAGAGTTGGAGATTATTGCAGTAAGGACGCGCACGCCAGCGGGGCGTAAGGTGTTGATCCATTCACAGAATGTTCCTTTGATGAAGCGAAACTACAGGGTTGATGCGGTACGCGCCGTTCGTTTGAGGCAGCAGTACGGGGAGCCGGGTTACTGGTTCCGCACGGAAGACATGACGAGTCGGGGAAATAGGTTGGCCGACCCTATGGCCGATGAAACCCGTCGACGCAACTACGCTATGTTTGACAGGGTGGGTCAAGAGGCGGAGGCTTTGAAAGAGGTGGGTTCGGCACCGTACCCGTATACAAATCCTCCTGAGGGAATAAATCTGAAGCCATCGCAGTGGGTGGCACAGCGTTATCGGACGCCTGAGGAGGCAGCACAGGCATTGGCAGATGTGGCAGGTCCGCGGAAGATAGCGGAGGCAGCACAGGGACAGTTGGGGGAGGTTGCCCGTGTGCGTGCAGAGGATTTGGATGTGTTGCAGCAAGTGGACGGCTTGGTGGCGATGGGTTGGGAGCGGGGGGCGGCATTCCATGAGGTGTTTGATTCAAGGGGCGCTACGGCGGTGCGTATTGCACCGCGGGCGCCATCCGACCGTCACTACTTTTTGGATACAGCACCTGTTGGTTCGAAAACAGGGGACTATGGGGCGTTTGAACGGGCCATCAAGCGAGTAATCAAGGATGCCGGTCAGACGGACGCTGACCGTCTTGCCGAAGAGGTCGATGAATATATGGAGACATTTCGCGGGGTTGGTTTGGAAGGATTGGTCGATGAGTATCTGGAATTGACGAAGACTTCGCGTATGAGTCGGCAGTATTCTGAATTGCTAGTCAATCCGTCTGCGCCGCGGGTAGATGCTAAGACCGAGTTGTTGGATCAATTGAAGAGCGGTCCAGTTGATGCGGAGGATTCTGATTGGACTGCGATAGGTTGGATGCAGGATCAGATCCGCCGCGTCAAGACCGATGAGGTGAGGAGCCAGACAGCGCGCCGGTCGCCTACGAATCGGCGGCAGCCGATACCTGAGTTGCGGGAAAATGTGCCGTGGTTGGTGGAGGTTTTGGATCAGGAGGTTTTGATCTCCTCGGCGCAGGGCTTCTTCTTTGCTCCGAGAAACAGTGCAGATATGCGGGCCATGCAGCAGGTTATTAGGAAGACTGTGGGTAAGCGTATACGGGCTGAGGGTGGACGCAGGATGGATCTTGTCATGGATCAATCAACGGCGGACGCGTTGATAGAGAAGATCAAACGCGAGTGGGTGCATAGGCCGGGTACCCGTGTTGCTGGCCGTGGACCCGGTGGCCGTAGGTTGTATGACGCTGATGGGTCTTTGGCTAAGCGGTTCAATGTGGGTACTCCGTTTGGAGATTTTCGGGTTCAGACGATGTTGGGTGAACGCGGCGGTGTGACTTATGAGATTGTTAGTGTGCCGTGGAGGAAGGCCGGTGAGGTCGGTGCGTTGGGGCAGCCTCGCGGGGTGAAGGGTGCGGGTCAGACGTTGTTCACAGGTGGGGCTGATCCAATGATTGATCCGTTTGCGGGTGTTGTTACGAAAAAGATTGATGATCCGATATTGAGGGAGGCTCTTGCTATTGCTAAGAATCGGGGGTTGATGGGGGGTGCTGATGAGGCGTTGGATGAGATGCGTGGCGAGTATTGGAAGTTGGCGCATACTGCTACTACTCCTGCTGATCGGCGGAAGTATCAGCAGATGTATGTGGATTCGGTTGCCACGCAGCGTTCGCTGCGTGCAGCGAAGGCCAGCGGTAAGGACTTGACGCGGGATGGGTTCCCGACAGGTAAGGCGTTTGCCAATGTTGAAGAGGTTGTGAAGGCGATTGAGGATTGGGTTCAGAAGGTTGCGATTGAGGAGCAGACGACGTTGCGGGGTTTGGCAACGGTTGATAATCCTGCGTTGCGGCGGGTGTTGGAGGATTTGACAGGGTTTGACAGGGCGGGGAAGCCTGTTGCACAGGAGTTCAGGATTGGTTTGTTGGGTGATGAGGTGGCGGGGGTTCCGCAGCCTACGTCGGCGTTGATTGAGGAGGCGTATTTGTTGGATCAGGCGTCTGGTTTGATGGATGCGGCAAGGACGTTGCGTGATCAGGGTATGGAGGCGGATGCGCTTTTGCTTGAGTTGGAGGGGCGGGCTGCTCAGGTTAGTGCGAAGGCAATTGAGAAGTATGGGGATGCTGCGAGTTTGCCGAAGTTTCAGGAGTATCTGCGACGGTTCAATAGTGTGCGGGTGCAGCGCGGGTTTCAGGAGGCGCTTATCGATGCTACGGCTATCCAGTTGAACTCGGTGCCGCCGTGGGGTGCGGGGTGGCGTGTCGGTGGCACGTTGGAGCAGCAGCACGCAGTATGGGCGGGGTTGAAGGGTTTGTTTGAGACGACGCAGCACACGGAGCATTTCCCTTCCTTTGTCAAGCAGTATGAGCGGTTCATCAACTATTGGAAGGCGCAGGCGGTTTCGACGCCGGGTTTCGTGGCTCGTAACGGGTTGGGCGGTATGTGGATGAATTATGCGTTTGGCAATGTCGATATGGGGCAGCATAAGAAGTTTGCTGCGATTTATTGGACGGCGCATCGGGTTGGTAAAGGGAAGCCTGTGGACGGGTTGAGGGAGATGATCAGGGCTTTGATCAAGAAGCAGGTTCTTGAACCGAAGTCGCAGGCGCATGTGGGTATCTTTGGTGTGAAGTCTGTGAGCATCAATGATTTGGATACGGCGCTGCAGGTGTTTGAGGGTGGTATCTTTACGGGTGGTCAGGTTGTGACTGAGGTTTTGCGTGGTGTGCCGAAGAAGTTTGTGCATCAGGGAACGTCGCCGATTTCGGGGTTGCCGGTTGACATAGTGGGCAATCCGTTCTCTGCGGAGTTTGCTCCGTTTAGGGCGATTCGGACGGCGAATGAGTCGATGGAAACGGTGTTGCGTGGCACGTTGGCGTTCGACATTATGCAGAAGGGTGGTTCGTTGACTGATGCGTTGGGCGAGGTGTATCGGCTGCATTTCAACTATGCGGATTTGACGCGGGCGGAGCGTGTGGCTCGTCGGGTTATTCCGTTCTGGAAGTGGCAACGGTCGGTGATTCCTGTGTTGGTGGAGTCGGTGGGTCGGAATCCGACGGCGTGGTCGCGGTTGTATCAGACGCGGGGTGAGATGCAGTTGACGACGAAGCCTGAGAAGAACGCTGTTCCTGATTATTATATGGAAATGTTGGGGATGCGGTTGCCGTGGAAGATGAATGGCAATCAGACGTATTGGATTCCTGATTTGCCGTTTAGGGATTTGTTGCGGTTGGTGCAGGATCCGACTTCGTTGACTCGTATGTTGGCTGAGTCGGCGGCTCCGCCTGTCAAGTTGCCTTTGGAGATTTGGGCGGGGAAGCAGTTCTTTGCCGATATTCCGTTTAGTGGCCGGTTCCAGCAGGTGCCGAAGGCGTTTCGGCATATGCCGTTTTTGATGGAGGCGTTGAGTTTGGCGGGGAAGGCGAAGAAGAATCGGAAGGGTGAGTGGAAGATGCGGGATCACGACATTCACAATATGGAGAATTGGGTGCCGTTCTTGGCGAGGTTCCGTCGCATGTTGCCTGATGAGGCGCGGTATCATCGGCGTCAGGCGGCGTCGATTGTGTCGGCGATCTTTGGGACGCAGATTCGGATCAACGATGAGTTTGAGCAGAGAAATCAGCAGTTGCGGAATGATCGGGCTTTTTCGAAGGCGTGGCAGGATGCTTTAGATTTGGAGATGAGAGTGCGATGAAGATTGTTCGAAGGCATGAGTGGGCGGATCGGTCGCCGCGTGAGGCGTTTGTGGCGTTGCGTAAAGGGCGTGTCAAGGGTGTTGTGGTGCATCATGGCGGTGTGCGTGAGGCACCGGCTGGTGTGGCTGCGCTGAGGGCGTTTGAGGCGCACCATATGGATACGCGTGGTTGGAATGCGATTGCGTACAATTGGTTGGTTGATGAGGCGGGTGTCGTTTACGAGGGTCGTGGTGCTGGTGTGGTGGGTGGTGCGACGCGTGGTTGGAACAGTCGAACGGAGTCGATTTGTTATACGCAGTGGGGTGGCGATGCGGTTCCTGAGGCGGCGAGGAAGTCGATCAGGGCGTTGGTGGATGACATTACCCACAGGTATGGGGGTAAGTTGTGGGTGAAGGTGCATCGTGACTTCGCCGGGACTTCTTGTCCCGGCGATGCTTTGGCTGACTGGGTTGCGAGTGGGTGTCAGTTGTCGGTGGGGAATCCTGCCAGCATCGACTGGAACGCCATCACAGCCTTCCTGACGGGCGTGAGAGCCTCTGTAGCGTCCAGACCCCTGTCTAGGCGCCGCAGGAGCCGTGGGGTGGCTGTACGGCTCGCTCAGAGCCATCTACGGGACCGAGGGTTTGATGTAGGGGTGGTTGACGGTATCTATGGTAAGAAAACCCGTGACGCTGTGAAGGAATTTCAGCGTTCGGTGGGTGTGCTGAAGGCGGACGGCGTGATCGGCGTTCGCACTTGGGACGCTTTGTTCATAATGTAGAAGAGAGAGGTACTGACATGCCGAAAGGCAAAGGTTACAACGAATCAGCCATGCGTGGAAAGGCGAAGAAAGACGCCAAGTATCTACGCAACACGGGACTGGGGAACGCCATTCATGGCGGTCGCCCCTTCGGAAAGTAGGTTACGATGCGCGATGGTACGACACCTAAGAAGGTGACAGCCGGTCAGGTTCTGGTCACTGCAGTGAAGCGTGGTGGCGGGATCGGCCATGTTGGTTCTCCGTCGAAGAGCGGAGCGCGGCGTGCGCTACACGGCTGATGCCGAAGCAGCCGAAGAGGCCACAGAAGAAGAAGCCGCGCAAGCCCCCACAGTATTGAGGAAACCTACATGAGTCCTGCACTACGCGACAAAATCGAACGCGCCGCTGCGACGTTCACCCAAGCGTTCCTCGGCGTGTTCTGCGTCACGGACGCATCATCGATTGAGGCAGCATCCGCTGCAGGCGCTGCCGCTGTGCTAGCATTGGTCAAGGCATGGTCGAAAGGCGTGCTGGACCGCAACCGAAGAAGGTAAAACATTTTTATGACCGAAAATACTATTATGGTTGCTGCGCCGACGCAGCAATGCTCATTGAACAACAACCCGTTGTGTTACCTGTGTGGCATTCCGATGCAGCGAGCAGGGTCTTGTCTGGTGTGTTCTGCTTGTGGAGAAACCAGCGGCTGCTCATAAGGAGATTGATCGTGGGACTACCCGCATCCCCTGACGAGTTCGACTGTGTATGGGCCGACTGGATGGCAGGCGGCGGTGCAGCGTTAGAGCAGGAAATCCAGACAGACATGCGGACCAAGCGTCATGTGTTGGACATCAACGACGGCACCCACGCTGCATGGCATGATGACAGCCTTGGTGTGCTGCTCGTCCTTGACGACCATGAGGTGATGAGCCTGCTGGAAACGTGGGGCGAAGCAGCAGGGGGCAACATCATTGCCTTGTCGAAGTGTCTGGAATGGTTGCATGGACTGTTCGGGTTTATCGACCATTGCGCTGGGCTGCACCCCGACGACTAGAGGTACATTCCGCGGATGTCGTCATGCTCCAACAGACGCGCCTTTACCACCTCTAATGCGGCGTCGCGTCTCCGAGCCAACGACGTTTTCGGAATGTCCATCAGGGCACCTAATCGCCGCAGCGGTATCTGGACGACCAGCAGCATTTGGAGGATCCATTGATCCTCCTCGGGGAGCGTTTCCAATGCTTCAAGCACCACATCATGTAACCACAGTCGGCTTTCCAGCGAGTCTGCGCTGGTTTCGCCGGGTGGCGTTTGCATCAGTGCTTCGATGTACGATGAGGGCGCGTTGTGTTCGAGCCGTTCGTTGTGTAGCCATCGTTCGCTTACTTCGTAGTAGCCCGACTCTAGGCGTGTGCCGCATTCGGGATCTGTTCGTCCTGCTCCCCCTCGGGGCTTAGCCATCCCCCCACTCTAGGAGCGATGGACGTATCTGGAAGTAGGCTTTGCCTTCTCGGAAGTATCCGACGGGTACTTCTTCTTTCTCTATCATTCGTTGTAGTTCGGAGACGTACAGCGATGCCCAGTTTTGGCGTGGCGTTGACCACGCCCAAATGAGAACTGGCAGTGTTTGATCCCACCATGACAGGGCGATCAGTTTCTCTAGTTTGAACTTGAGGCCGTTCTTGCCCATGCCGACTGTTTCCACGAACTGTTGTGGGGATGACTGTATGAAGTCAGGAGTGTAGCGTATTGTCAGCGGTAGGTGTTGGATGGTGAAGGGGGGTCGGTTGAAGCCGAAGCGGGCTACGTTGTCGTGGCGGGCTTCGAATTCGCCTTCGGCTTCGTCACCCATTTCGGCCATTCGTTGTTCGAATGGTTTCTGGTGGAATGGTCCGTCACCCATGTCTATTTCTTTCTTCCGACGACACGTTGCACTTGACGGTCGTCGTCGTAGGCGATTCCATTGAGGGCGTCCTCCACCGTTTTGAGGTAGTTGGTTGTGTCGCCGCGCAGCGTGGAATCTTCTTCATCTAGGCTGCGGATCGTGATGATTGTGCGTTTCATGCTGAACACGCAGGAGATCGACACCGGCCCTTCGAAGTATGGGCCGTTGTAGGCGGCGGCTATGGCCGCTTCTGCCTCTACTGTGCGTTTGGGGGTGTAGACGCGTTTGGCTCCGAAGCGGGGTCGGCCTTTGGCGATGGGGCGACCACGCACAGTGAACTTGTGTATCATCTAGATTCGTCTGCCTGCTTCGACAACGATGTCATCTATTCGTCTCTCTCTGTCGGAGCGACCGACATACTTTTTCATGCGGTCGTCCAGTTGGTACAGCAACTGTCGCACAGTATCGGTGGTGTACCCCTGTGAGAACAGCGACATTGCGAACGTGCAGAGGTCGCGGCTGCGGTCAACCCACTCGGTTGCGTTCCAGATGCGTAGTGCCGATCCTGTGAAGTCGGTGTCGGTGCGGACGCCGCGTTGCTGCTGCATCGCTGACGCTGGCTCGGTGGCGACATGGAGGGGCAGCAGGTTCCGCACCTGTGAGGGTGTTGTCATCGTTGCGGATGCCAAGGTGATGAAGGTGGGGAAGTCCAGAGGGTCCAAGTCGCGGTCCAGTGCGACTTGACGGCCCTCGGCGCGAGGCATCGGGTAGGGCAGCCTCAGGCAGTTGCCGATGCTACCGTCTGACAGTTCGCTTTGTTTCGGGTACACTTCCCGAATGGGAACGTCCACGATGCGGCAGGCGCCGATCATGGATCGGCGCGCCACGCTGGCTGAGACGGGTTCCTTCAGGTACACCCACACATGGTAGCCCTTGCGACGCGACCGTTCGATGATGCCTGTTATCCCGTAACGCTCCAACAATGTGCGTAGATTACAGGCATGTGTTAGGCTGGCTTCACCTTCGTCCAGATCGACTGCCATCCAATGCACCTGCCACACCCGACCAGTCTTGAACAGCGGGTACACACCCAACGGCAACACACCGCCGAGATGCCCCTCTATGGCTACGAGGTAGTCGGCGCCATTGGCACGCCGCAGATCACCGTTCGGAGCCTTCAGGGGCGTGATGACGCCCTCTGGCGGGCATCCAGCGAGAGCGCCCCCGCGGTGCAGGTACGCGAACTGCTCCGTCTGGTTCAGAGTAACCATCGGTTATCAACAGGAATGTCGGTATCGAAGTATTCGCGAACCAGACCACAGGTCGGATCAATGAAGTAATCTATTGGCGGGTCAGTGATCTGACAGGGGGGGCGTTTGTTCTTACATAGGTCCAACGAGATTGAAACTGAATGGACACGCTGCTCATGTTCCGACAATTTCGGCAGGTCACGCTTACGAAACACGTTCAACTGCAGGATAGCGTACTCGTCGGCGTTGAACTTGCCGTCGTCCATGCCCCGTGAAGCACCACGGGTGCTGCTCTTCCCCGACTGATGCACCAACCCGACCGGCATGTTCTCATGCTCGGCCCACTCTTTGATGCCCTTCAGCACGTTCGACACACCCTCGTAGCCGCTGGCGAACGGCATCTGTTCCAGAAAGTCAATCATCGTGAACTGCGGACGAGCCTGCCAGTAGTCCTCGCACTCGGCCAGAGCCACCGACATCTCAGGAAACGGCAACGCATATGGGAAGATCTTGACGCGATCCAGCCACGACCGCTTCGCTTCCTCAATCTCCCCGAGGTACGCCATGTCCGACGACTGCAACGCCTCTTCAATTGAAGCAAGGTTACGCTGGTACAACAGCGCATACAGTTTCGACACGACGAGAATCTCGGGCTCGTCGGGTGTGAAGATCACCGCATGGAACTCAGGGTCGGCCTTCAGGTTCTTCACTATGGACGACAGCAGCACCGCAGACTTGCCTGTGTGGGCACGACCTGTAACGACCAGAACGTCGGAGGGCCACACGCCACGCATCTTCTCATCGATACCGGGCAACCCGAGGTAGTAACGATCCTCGCTGCCCGCAGCGTATTCGACCCAACGGTCGACGGCCTGCGATGTGGGGCGAAAGTAACGGTACTCCCCGTTGTCCACCCCGACATCGACACCCGCTAGGCGGGCATCGATGTCGGAGGCGGACATAAGAGCAGCGTCAGAACTCACCGCTGGAAGGCGTACTGCTGGAGCGCCCCGCGGCGACCGTCCCAGTCGAACGGGACGGCATCCGCCTGCTGCTGCCCACCCGCCTGATCCCACACCTTCAGCGGCACGTTGGAGTCGCCGTCGTTGACCCACAGGCCCACGTTGCGGGCGACGTTGATACCGATGTGGTTCAGAGCCTCGGCAGTGACAGAGAAGTTCGGGAAGTTCTTCCCGCTCTTATTCGTATCAGTGGTGCCGTCGGCGTGTTCCTTGACCTCGTAAACCCTGATGACGCCGCCGTTGCCGTCTGACCATTCGTTCGGATGGAACGCCAGCAGGTTCCACGCAGCCTGCTTCGTGTCGGACTCCTTGCCGACACAGAAGTCCACTCGGGGATACACCTTCCCACCCATCGCTGGACGGGCAGCCATTGACTGCGCTGTCGGCCCTACGGGTGCGCTCGGTGGTGCCGTCGTAGCATGACCCTGCGTGGGCGCCGAGGGGGCGCTAGGCGGATCACTGTCAGGTCGGGCCACGCCGCTTTTGAGCGTCCGCATGACCACCCCCGACTCTGACAGGTCGAACTCCTGACCTGCCTGCTTCAGCACCTCTGCCTTGATGTCGTTGAACAGCCCCTCTGCTTCAACGAGGATTGACTGATCGTCAAACGAATCAGGGTAGGTGCGGGTGATGCTGAGTGTGTAATCAGCCGTCTCGTATGGGGCTTCTGACACCTTCTGTGAGAAGGTGACGGAAACCTCGGTGGATGGTTCTGTCATGTTGTCTCCCTGTGTTACCACGGGTCAGAGCCAAGGTGTTTCCCTCGGCATTCTCCAGCCTGCCACACGGGGCACCACTTCGGTGAGCAACCCCACCAGCCCCAACGCTTCGGCCAGACCTTCAGGTCGGACTGCAGCAACTCTGCAGCCGACCAGCACAAATCCTTCAACGCTTCAGTATGCGCCTCAGTTCGTTCGATCTCTGTCCGCTGAACGACCCCGTCGACCAAAGCAACAAGGTTGAACGCCGTAGACCCGAACGCCGCACAATACACATGCGACTGCAAGTCCCACCGCTTCTTCTCCCACGGCTCATGCTTGCGACTCGGGTTCTTCCAATCCCATATCGACCTGTCCTCGTTGATCCAATCAGCAGTACCAGTCACCACCAAACGAACCCCATCCCGCTCATCCAACGTAAACCGAAACTCCTCCTCCACCCCGACAGGGTACAGCAACGGACGCACTTCCTCATACCAAGCAAACGAGTTGTTGCGGGCCACCTCAATGATGCGTTCGTGGCTATCTCGCCATACGTCAACCGAACCAACCGACTTAGCAAACATCTCGTCTATCTTTTCCAACATGACCTCAAAGGAAGGATCGTCCCCGAGGATCATCAAACGCCCCACATGCTCAATCGCTCCATGCACCAAATTGCCACGCAGCATGTCGGAACTTTCTTTCTGCGTAACCAACCCCATCCGATCCTGCCGCGCCCACTCGGGGCAGTTTGACAGGGTGTTCAGCCAACTCTGGCGGATCGGAATTTCAATCATATGACAGTGTACCTCTCCCTTGTGACGGTGGGGCGGTACCCGAGGGAGCGGATGGGTACCGCCCCGTTACCGTCGCGGTCGCGCCCCTGAGGGCGCGCCGCAACCTTACAGGCACCGATTCACCCCTGTCAAGCATTTCCATTCGGCGGCGTCGCACTTGGCGCAGATGTCGTCGTGGTTGTAGATCGACAGCACGGTCGTGCAGCCCTTCGACTCGCAGATGCGACCCTTGGGCTGTGGCCCCGTGTACCGTCGCCCACGGTTGTCGCGGGTGATGGTTGCGCTCATCTTTCGTCCAACACATCTGGCAGGGTCATGCCGTGAATTCGCTCATGCGTCGCACGGTTCACCATCGCATGTGCCCGCGACCGCAGGACGCCAGCACGGCGTCCCACCTCGGCGGTGTTACCCACCCGTATCCGCTCGTCAAGCATCGACTGGCGACGCACAAACGCCACGGCGATCTTGAGATCCTCAAGATTCGCCGCCACCTCCGTCGCATACAACAGGTCAGTCGCGCCTTCACCCACTCCGTTGCCGTCGATTCGTTCTGTCAACCTAGCAGCGAAGGCAATTGGGTCAACAAGGAGCGACGTTTGTAGCCCATTTACGTCAACTAATACGGGTGCATTTACCATAGAAAAACTTCTTTCTGGTCGTCTAATGATTGCGACATATCTACAATGTATGTCGTCAATTCCTGTATCTTTACCTGCATTTCCAGCAGTATTTCCGTGTCGAATTTCCGATGATTTGACACGATATAATTAAACGGCCCATACAGAGCAACCATGCTCATTTGGGCTGCCATTAGTGATGCCTCTAGGCGGGTGTCCAGACTGTCGTCTAACAACTCACCTTGCGGCTCATTCGGTGTCGCCATTTACTGCCTCCTTTACCTTTAGAAGTGTGGTGGTGGCGTCGTGGAGGATGTCCCACAACGCGTCGGAGTAGAGGTCCTCACCTTCCAAGAGCGCCCGCACGGCATCGTCATGCAGTTCGTCACAAAACGTCTGCAGGCGGTCGATAGCGGCCTTCGTTGATGCCCGCTTTTCAGGTGTCATACTTTGCCTCCCTATTGTCTGCTCTGCCTATACCACAAACTGTCCCGTTTCACCACAACCTAGACTGCGGATACACGGGATCAACCATCCCATCAGGGCCGTAATCGCCCCAATGTTCCTGCAGGTAATCGAACACCTCCTGCGACGGGTTCGGGATATGGAACGGATCCATCGGCCCCCCGCTAATGGCGTTCGCCAGTCGTTCATTGTGCTTAAGCAACGAATTAAACAATGCCTGCCCCTTCCGTTGCCCATACAGGTGGACACACGCGGGCCACCACCGCTCGTAGTCAATGACGAACTCGGGGTACCCCACCGCCACCCCGCTCCCGCCTCGTCTCCCGCTCCTGCTTCGCCTTCTGCGCCAGCCACCGCTGGCGCTCCAACTCACGCTCTCGCATCACTTCCTCCATCGTCATTGTGCAGTCCAAACCAGTTGGCGTCATATCAGGCATCGCCCACCTCCTCGTCCTCGTCGGCCATCACCGTGTCCCAGCACCGCCAGCACACATACCACCCGCCACGGTCGGCCAGCAGCACCTCCCGCTCCGAGGCGTCATGCTTCGGGAAGATGTCTTGCACCAACCCCTCCCGATTCTCCCACCGCATGTAGTCGGCGTTGCTCACCTCCACCGTGTCGGACTCGGCACAGTGGCGGCACTTCGCCGTCACGCTCCGCACCGATGGGGGCCACTCCCCCATCACCCGACCCCGCAAGCAGTCCGCCACCGCACCTCATCGAACCGAGGGTTGGCGTTCGCCAACACCTCGGCCAACTGGCACGCCAGCCACTCGGCCTCGCACCGATGCTCGGGGTAGTCGTCACTGAATCGGTGCAACACCTCCGCCAGTGCCTCGAAGTCTCGCCGTGTCATCATTGCCTATCTCCCTGTTTGTGGTCGGTGTACGCACCGACGATAGCACGCCCCACCGACACAGTGGGCGACCACCATGCACACATAACAGCCGAGACGGTGCTACCCTGACAGCCGAGGCGATCCCCAAGAGATCGCCCGCAGCAAGGGAGTAAGCAATGCACGAAATCCACACCGAGATCGACCGAGTGTTGATCACGACCAACAGCCCGCTCACGGGCATCGGGAACTGGCACCGACTCGGGGAGGAGTACGCCGACTGTCTGCCACGCGCCGACTGGCTGGCCGCCCTCGGACTCCGAGACGGCGACACCGGCCCCGAGCCTGACGGGTGGGCGATCCGAGGCTACGAACTGGCGCCCGTAGCCGCCGCCCTAGATGCCATCCTCGGCGAGAACCCGCCGCCGGGTGTCATGTTCATACCCAAGGCAGCCACCATCGAAGGCTGGAAAGCCCTCGCCCCGACAGACAACCCCGAGGACATTTTCGACATCGTGCCCTCGTCGTACTGCATCCTGCAAAACTCGGAACTGGCCGACCTCGCCGACATCTTCGCCGAGGCCGCACAAGCCGAGCGGGGCATCGACATCCCCACCCTGTCGGCGGGCACACTGCGGGGACGACGCCTAGCGTTCGTCTCCCTCGGAGTACCCGACGACGCCGCCTTAGACGGGCTACCGGCCCGAGGTCACTCACTGAACCTCGGCACCAGCCACGACAGAACCACGGCACTGGTCGGCACCCTGTCATCCACCATCGTGGTGTGTGCGAACACGTTCCGAGCGAACGTGCTGGGCCGACCAGCCGAGGTCAACATCCGACACACCGTCGGGTCAACGTGGCGCATCGTGGAAGCCCGCGGCATCCTGCGCGACATGATCGGCGCCGCCACCGAGGTGGACGCCGCGATCGCCCGCCTCATCGACACACCCATGTCATTCCCCACGTTCCGAGACACGGCACTCCCCGCCATCCTCGGCGACCGGCCAGACGACGAAGGCCGGGGCCAAACGATGTGGGACAACCGGCGGGAGGACATCGGCGACGAATACCACTCCGAGCGTGTCCCCTACCAGTTCCACGGCACCGCGTGGGCAGGCATGATGGCTGTGCAGGGTTGGGAACAGCACTCACGCACCCAGCGAGGTGGACGCCACCGTGCCGCCGTCGCCATCGAAAAGACACTCACCAACCGAGCGATGGACGGCTACCCCGCCACCCATGCGTTCATGGCGTGGGAGGCCGAGCGAGCCGAGGACATGGCAGCCGCCACCTCCTACGGTTCCCACACCACTACGATGGTGGCCGACCACCCCGACACCGACGACACCACCGAGGCCACCGACCCCGACAGCGACTGGGGCGAGTGGGACACCGTGGTCGACTATCCCGACAGCGAGTAGAGAGGAGCGCCATCCACGGTTAAGTCTGCACACTGCATCCGAGCCGCCCCGCCCATCGTGGCGGGGCGGTTCCGCGTCCGATACCATGTAGGCCAGGTCCACCCACCGTGGACCGTTCACCACCACCACAGGAGCCACCACCATGATCATCGAAGCCATCCTTATCGGAATCTTCATCATCGCCGTCATGATCTTCCTCGCCGCCATGTTCGAAGTTCGTCACCGCATGGCCGAACGCCAAGCCACCATCGAATGGCTAGGCAAAGCACGAACCGCCTACATCTCAGGCATCCCCACCGTCCACATCTCCGAGACAGGACGAGCCACCTACAACGCCGACACCGAAGACATCTTCCGACGCTTCGCCGAACAGGTCGAAGGCGAACGCGCCACCGACGACGACCAGCATCTAGGTGCTTGACAGCGGCCACGCCGTCCGCTTGACTTGACCCGAGGTCATCCCCAAGAGGTGACCCAAACCCAACAGGGAGCACAGCCATGGACATCAACACCAGCACCGACATCGAATTCGAAATTGACGACGACGACCTCGGCTACCTCATCCGTCCCATCGTGGAAGTCGAAATCGAAAACGCGGACATCGCATCTCTCGTTTCCGACGAGGTACGGCATAACGGTGCAGAATCCATCGACATCGAACACGAGGCCCAGCAACTGCTCAGGCAATACGCCAACGGCCACGGCCCAACCGGCGACCACGACGACACAGGATGCACCACGGCGAAACTGTTCGAGACGGCCGTCTACAACGCCAACAGCCGACTCGCCAACAGCGAACAGGGCTCAGCCATCGTGGCAGGAGTGGTGTCCACCGACCTCGCCACCGAGGTCCGCCGCCTCACCGAGCAAGTCGCCGCAATCCAACGGGCACTCAACGCACTCCCCGCAGCAATCATCCCTTCCCTCGGCTAATCCCCCCTCAGGTGCTGCCCGCTGGCCTCATCCACCGGCGCCCAGCACCAGCCGAGGCAACCGGCCCTCCGTCTCCTCTTGGCGGGGGGCCGGTTCGCGTCTACGGACAGCACACATCAGCCCCTGTCATGCGGGTACCGCCTACGGGGACGGCCTCGGTGCCGATTCGGCGGGGATTCCACCACCACAAGTAGCGGGGAGCGGCGGGGCGCAGCGTTTACGGGCGGAACACGACAGGCAACGGGCGACACTCGGCCCGGTCAAGATAACCACTACTTATCTATGAAAGAAGAACCCCCCTAGGGGGGGTGCCCCTTCGCCTTCTCTCCTTCTTATTGGACCGTTGACAGTGCGGGAGGTGTTTTGTATGTCCCTAGTGGGGAGACACGGAGAAACGGGCTGTGGTTCTAGGGTTTCCCCCCTGTCATAGGTACCGACGGTACCGTGGGGGGGCCGAGTGCCTGAGGGGCACTCGGCCCCCCCGTTACTGTATAGGTCACTTTGTCCCACATTTCGGAAGATTTCTTTTGGTGGGACAGTTTGGCGGTGTATAGGCGAGACTTGTGGAGGTTGGTTGTGGCTCAGAACGGTGGTGGCAGGGGTTGGAAGGTGAATGAGTCTGGTGAGAAGGTGATGCCTGATTTGTGGGGGGAGTTGTTGGATTGGGTGTTGCGGGGGTTGGATCGTGAGCCGAAAACTCAGAAGGAGTGGGCGGCTGATCATGGTATCCATGAGGATTCGGTTCGGCGTATTAAGCGTGATCAGCGTTTTGTTCGGGAGTGGGACCGCCGGTCGGCTGAATTGAATGTTCATCCTGAGAGGACTCAGGCGGTTGTGGATGCTTTGTTTGTGGCGGCTGCGGCGGGGGATGTGAAGGCTGCTTCTTTGTATTTGCAATACGTTGAGAAGTTCACTCCGAAGCGTCGGGTCGTTGTTGATGATGAGCGTTTGGCTGCGTCGTTGTCTGATGAGGAGTTGTTTGAGGAGTTGGAGTCGGAGTTGCGGCATTTGAGGCCGGTGCCTGATGCCAGTTAGGCCGGTTCAGGGTCGGATGGGGGTGCGGTCTAGGCCGCGGCGTACACCGTTGCAGACTAACGGCCACCATCCTGATAGAATGCGTGGTGGGGAGTCGATGGACGCGACGGAGTTGGAGGAGTTGTGGGAACGTATTGACAACTGGCAGGAATGGGCTAGAGAACTGGGGGAGGAGCAGGTGGGTGCTACAGGCAGTACGGTTTGGTCGGATGATGCTCGAATCGGTTTGATCCGTACTTTGGTTTCCGAGGGGGTGGCTACTCCGAGTGAGATCGTAGAGGCGGTTGCTAGTGCCGAGGGCACTACTCGCGAGGCGATGGGCGCGGCTGCTGAGCAAGTGGTGGCGGAAAATCCCGACATGGAGTATGATGAGGCTTTTGAGATCCTCGGTTCAGAGAGTCTTTTTCCGTTGGAACTGGTGGTAGATCGGGCCGTGTCGGCAGATAACCGTCGCCGTGCCGCTGAGGGTTTGCCTGCTCCGCCGAGAAATGAGCGGCAGCAGGCGGAGTATGATGCCCGTAAGCGGGAGGCCGAGGACGATTTTCCACCAGAGAGTCGCGGACCTGATCCGTTGATGTCGGAGACGTTGTCTCCTGAAGCGAAAAGGTTGTTTGGGGGTCAGGGAGGGTTTGTACCTCCACCTCCTGTGTCACCTTCGCCGTCATTGTTGGGTGGGACAAACTTCGCTATGAGCGGCGGTGAGGGTCAGTTATTTGATCCCGGCCAACGTCAGCCAATTCCTGAGTCTAAGCGTCGCTATGGGTTGGAGGAACTTCGTAGGATTCGTGCAGGAGAACCGCCTCAAACTCCTGTGCCTCTCGAAGAGGACGAGGGCGAGTCTAGGGCTGAACCGCCGTTGGATGCTGTACCGGCGACGGAGGAGGAGGAAGCGCTTATAGCCGAGGAGGAGGGGCGTACTGGTGATGAGACTTTGGATGAGTCAACGTTTTCTGCGATGCGGAGTTTGCAAACTGTACCTCAGGGATTCCAGCCTGTGACGGGTGATTTGGGGAGCGGGGGCTTGTCGCTTCGTGATGCGGCTTTGATTGCGACTGCAATTGCTGGTCTTGGTTTGACGGGTGGTGGCAGTGGCATAGTGGGTGGCGCATTGAAGGCTGCTCCTGCGGTTGGTCGTGCCGCTGCGGCTGGTGGTACTGGTTTGCTGGCTTTGCTTGGCCTTGCTGGTCCTGCGTCCGCTGAGACTCCTGCGGATGCCAGTCCTGCTGGGGCGGCTGTGCGTGCCTTGAGGGATCATCGCCGAGGTCGTAGCGGTCGTGTCGGAAGATGACGGATCCTGATGGAGATGTTCAGGACGCTGACGGTTGGGAAGATCATCTAGGTTGGGTTGGTGCAGGTGATGTGCTGTCATGCGGATTGGAAAATCCCGAAGTTTGTGAATCGTGTCAATAGATGGCGGGAATGCAGCCAAGGTTATCGGTGCGGTTGCTGCTCTTGTTGCTGCTGTCGGCGGGTTTCTAGTGGCCGTTAGGGGAGATTCTCCAGACTCTTCGTCTGGAGGTGTGACTATTGTTTTGCGTGAGGTTGGCGATTATGAACGCTTTTTGGACGATAATCCCAGCCATTGGCGAGAGTGAGTTGTTTCGATGAGTCGGCTGGGGGAACTGAGGCAGGAGGCTGAATGGCGCCGCTGTCAACGGAACGAAAAGTATTTCCTTGAAAAGTATTGGCACATCGCGCATCCCGCACAAGGCCGCATCCTGTTTGGTTTACGCGAAGCCCAATCCACCGCATTGGACCGATGGACCTCAGATCGTTATAGCCTGACGTTGAAAGCCCGTCAGGTTGGTTGGACAACGCTGGTTGCAGCCCACCAGTTCTGGCTGGCGTTCTTTCATCCCGATCAGAATGTTATCGACCTGTCACGCACGGAGCGTGAAGCGGTTCTCTTGTTGAAGAAAACAAAATACGGGGCTTCGCATCTACCGAAGTGGATGGTGGAACGGGGGCCACAGTCGCTGGTCGAACACCAGCAACGCATGGTGTTCGACAACGGATCGCAGATTACGTCGATGCCTTCCGCGTCGGATCCGGCGCGTGGTGAGTCGGCGACGTTGATTGTGGTGGATGAGTGGGCGTTTTTGCCGAATCCTGAGGAGGCGTGGTCTTCGATTGAGCCGGTGGCGGATGTGGGTGGCCGCATTATTGGTTTGTCTACGGCGAATGGTTCGGGCAATTTCTTTCATCAGTTGTGGGTGGGGGCTTCTACGGGGTCGAACAATTTTGTGCCGATGTTTTTTCCGTGGTCTGCTTCGGAGGATCGGGGCGAGGAGTGGTATGAGTCGAAGCGGGAGGCGATGTTGCCTTGGCAGTTGGCTCAGGAGTATCCGTCTTCTGCGGAGGAGGCGTTTGTAAAGTCGGGTAACCCTGTGTTTGATTTGGACTCCCTGTCAGAGTTGGCTGGGGCGGTTTGTCGGGGTCGTGTCGGGTATTTGCATCGTGTTTCGGATCGGGCGGTGGAGTTTCGTGTTTGAGGTGTGGAGGGATCCGAATCCGCAGCATGGGTATGTTTTGGGGGTTGATACGTCTGAGGGGTTGAGTCATGGCGATTATTCGTGTGTTCAGGTGTTGGATTTGAACACGGGGGAGCAGGCGGCAATATGGCATGGGCATATTCCGCCTGATGAGTTGGCGGAGGAAGTGTTGTCGATTGGGTTGTGGTATCGGGATGCGTTGTGTTGCGTGGAGTCAAACAATCATGGTTTGACGACTTTGACAGTGCTGCGTCAGTTGGGGTATCCGAATTTGTTTAGGAAGCGGTCGTTGAATCAGGCGACGACGCGTATGTCTCAGGAGTTTGGGTGGCGAACGACGCGAACTTCGAAGCCGTTGTTGATTGACGATTTGGGCATGGCGTTGCGTGCGGGTGAGTTGACGCTGTTTGATGAGGGTACGTTTGCGGAGTTGCGGACATTTGTGCGTACTGAGCGGGGTAGCATGTCGGGGTCGCCGTATGATGATCGGGTGATTGCGTTGGCGTTGGCGAATCAGATGCGAAAGTATGCGTATGCGCCCGAGTTTGTCCAAAAGGTCGATGATTACTGGACTGTAGACTGGTTCAAACGGTTGGCTTTACGAGAACCAGACGACCGTGACCCGTTTTTGTTGGGCGGTCGGGGGATTCGTGGGACACATTGACAGTGTATAGGCATCTCAAACAGGAGGAGTACGCCTAATGGCAAAGAATTTTGTTTCGCATACGAACGGTACCGAAACGGTTGACGGTCGCACAGGCCAGAACAACCGTATGGAGCGTGGTTCGTCTGTGTCGGCAAACCCGATTTGGAGGCCCGGTGGCCCTCAGTCGCCTAAGCAGCGGCGCACCAATCCGAAGTACGCCAATCAGACCGGCGGCTTTGGTGAGATCACGGATCGTGAAACGCCGAAGAATCAGCATGGCATCACTGGCAAGGTTGAGCCTGCTTCGAAGCAGCCGAATTACCGCGGCCACAACGCCGGTTGATCGTGGCGGTTTTACCGCCCGAAGCGTCGTTCGAGGAGTTCGTCGCATATACGCGTGGGCTACGGGGCGATGTCGGCATTGCCGAGTTGCAGGATCTGTGGCTTTGGCGTCAGAAGTTGCTGACCGTCAAGATCAATGCTGGTACAGGCATACAGTCCCTGCTGCCCGACGACGAAAAGGGTTTGACCAACAGCGAACGTGAACGAAAGACGTTTGCTGAGGCGAAGTCGCAGGGTCGCAATATTGAGAAACTTCCTGAGAAGGCGACATTCTGATGGCGAGAAAGAGTCGGTCGGATCTCCATGAGGAGTATCAGGATCGGTTGAATACGTCTCGTCGCTGGCGCGAGGAAGAGCAGTACGATGAGACTTGGCGCCGGTTGAGAGATTTGTATCGGGGGAAGCATTGGCCGATGTCTACGTTGGCGCAGCGTGATCTGATTACTGTCAATTTGGCGTTTTCGACAATCAATGTGATTGCCCCATCTGTTTCGGTCAATCATCCAAAGATTGTTGTAACGGCTAATCAGCCGCAGAATAAGGATCGGGCAGCGTTTGTGGAGGCTGTCGCCAATTATCTTTGGCGACATCACGACTTTCGGGCACCGTTTCGCCGCATTGTCAAGGATTTCCTGATCTTCGGTCATGGTTGGGCGAAAATCGGATGGAAGTTTGTTGAGCAGGAACGTCTGTTGAGTATGAGGGAACGGGGGGACTTGCTGGAGCAGGCAGTTTCGGAGGTTGATCGCTTTGCTGTGGATCAGCCCGATTTGGCAGGGTCGTTGCCAACGACTGAGGAGATGGTTGCCTCCATCCCTGATACGTCAATGACGATTGTGGAGGATCAGCCATTCGTGGAACGTATCTCTCCGTTCGACATTTTTGTCGATCCTGAGGCAACGTGCATGGAGGACATGCGGTGGATTGCTCAACGGATTGTGCGGCCTGTTGAGGAGGCTGAGAAGGATCCTCGGTATAAGCCGTCGGCTCGGAAACGGTTGACTGCTGATGCTGGGGTGAACCCGAAGTATTCGGATGCGTTTGACGATGACCATGATTGGGATCGTCTGGAGCAGCGTGTCACAATTTGGGAGTATTACGATGTGGAAGCAAACACCATGTCGGTATTTGCTGAGAACAGTGAAGAGTTCTTAGTCGATCCTGTACCGATGCCGTATGCGTCGGGGCAACCGTTTGTGATGCTTCGCAATTACGATGTTCCTGATTTCTTCTATCCGATTGGTGATCTGGAAGCCATTGAGGCTTTGCAGTTGGAACTGGATAAGACTCGTTCGCAGTTGATGAACGACAGGAAACGGTACGCCCGTAAGTATCTGTACCATGAGCGCAGTTTTGGACCTGAGGGTCGTGAGGCGTTGGAATCGGATCAGGATGGTCGGTTTGTCCCTGTCATAGATGAGAATAAGCCGTTGGGGGAGACGGTGATGCCGTTGCCGCAGGTTGCGATTGCTCCTGAAATCTATGCGTACAGTGATACTATTGAGGATGACATCAACACTGTCAGTGGTATCTCAGAGTATGCGCGTGGGGCTATGCCTGAGATTCGTCGTACAGCGACGGAGGCGTCGATTATCGCCGACGCGCAGAATGCGCGTGCCGCCGACAAGTTGGCGATCATTGAGTTGGCAATTGGTCGAATGTCCCGCCGTGTCATTCAGTTGATGCAACAGTATATGACAGGGGAGCAGATGGCCCGTGTCGCTACCAAGGGTGGCGGCGATCTGTATATTCCGTATGAGCGGAAAGACATTATCGGAGAGTACGATTTCTCCGTTGAGGCTGGTTCGACGCAGCCGATGAATGATACGATTCGTAAGCAGCAGGCCATTAGCCTGTTGAACGCAGTAGCGCCTTTGATCGGTGTGGTTATCGATCCGACCGCCATTGCTCTCCATATTCTTGAAACAGGGTTTGGTATCAAGGATCCTCAAAAGTTTATGATTCAGCAGCAGCAGGCTGCGCCGCCGCCCGACGGGGCTGTAGCGGGCGCGCCTCCTGCGGGCGCCAATGTGGCGCCCCCACCATCCCCCGTACCCCCTGCGGGCGGTGGTGGTGCGCTTCCGCCAGTATTTGCACCAACAGGGGGTGTGCCTCCCGAATTGGTGGCACAATTACAAAATCAGATGGGTATGGAACTACCATCATTCTGATTTCGGGACACTTTCGCTTATCTATAGGAACAACCTTATGGACTCCAAGGAGATGAGAATATAATGGAAACGATGGAACCCGCTGCGGCGGATACTCTGGATGTTTCGACAGAAGTCGCAACGGAACCTGAGGAACACTTTGCCGTCACGGTTGACGGTGAACAATCTGAGGTGACCCTGAGTGAACTTCGGGATGGATACCAACGTCAGGCGGATTACACCCGTAAGACGCAGGAGTTGGCATCCGAACGTCAACGGTTACAACAGGCAGAGACGATTGTGGCGGCTATGGAAGCCGATCCACAGGGTACTCTGACCGCTTTATCTAACGCCTACGGTATAAAGGCGGACAACCCCGTGCCTTCCAAAAAGGCGTCAAACGACGACTATTTCTCGTTTGACGATGATGAGGAAACTACGGTGGATCCGACGGAAGAACGGTTGGGACGGATTGAGGCGACGTTGGATCGTCAGGCGCAATCGGCAAGGCAACAGACCTTGCAGCGAGAAGTCGCTGTGTTGAAGGACCGATTTGGCGATTTTGATGCCCAAGAGTTGTATTCACATGCTCTACGGCACAAGATTCCGAATCTGGAAGCCGCCTTTGCCCACATGCACTTCAGTGAGGTTTCGTCAACTGCAGAAAGATTGCAGGCTGACAAGGATGTCACTGATGCGAAGCGTGACGGTGTTCCTGTGGCGAGTGGAGGTTCCACTCAAGCGGGTGCAGTTGTCAGCGGAGCAGATGCGGGCAATAAGGTTTCTTCTCTTCGCGAAGCGTTTATTCTCGCTAAGAAACTACACAGTTAGTGAGGTAAAGAATTATGGCTGCTGGTAACAGCAATTTTGACGAGATTCTTTCCACTACGCTGAAAAACTACATTCCGAAGTTGACTGACAACATCTTCTCTGCGCGTCCTCTTTTTTATGCGTTGACGAACGGTCAGACAATTCGGCGTGTCAGCGGTGGAGCGAAAATCGTAGTGCCGGTTATCTACGGCACAAACAGCACAGCCGCCTCGTATGCTGGAACCGATACTATTCCGATCACGGCTCAGACAGGCATTTCTGCCGCTGAGTATTCGTGGAGACAGTACGCGGCCACAGTAACGATTAGCGGCATTGAAGAAGCGAAGAACAATGGTGAGGCTCAGATCATCGACCTGCTGGAAGGCAAAATCTTCCAGACGCAGGAGACGGTCATTGAGAACATGAACACCATGTTTTTCGGAAATGGTACTGGAAACGGTGGCGACGACTGGGAAGGTCTTTCGTCTCTGGTCGGTTCCACGGGTACAGTTGGTGGCATTGATGCTACCGATGGTGACAACTCATGGTGGCGGTCTGCGGTCACCAATCAAGGTAGTTCGGCAATTACCATTGCTTCAATGGCTACCCTGTATAACAACTGTTCAGTTGGTAACGACCAGCCGACCATTTGTATCACAGGCCAGAACCAGTATGAAGCCTATGAGGCTCTGTTGACGACCAATGTTCGCTACACCGATACGGATGTTGCGAATGCTGGTTTCCAGAACCTCATGTTCAAGGGCTGCCCGATCACATTTGACGGTGTGCTGGCTGGTGAAGGAAAGTTGTATTTCCTGAACACCAAGTACCTTCAGTTGGTTGCACACAGCGACGTTTGGTTCAAGCCGACGCCGTTTGTACGCCCGACCAATCAGGATGCGGTTTTCTCGCAACTTCTCTGTTACGGAGAGTTGACGACGAGTAACCGTGCCCGTCAGGGCTATATGTACGGGATCACCCCCGCATAGCCTAACGAACACATGCGCTAGGTGGGGGTCGCTTCGGTGACCCCCACCCAACGCTGATGAAAGGTAGCAACATGGGTCGGGCACCAGCAGCCGCATACAACAGCCGAATGCGGCCATACGGACAACCCGCCGACAACTACCGTGAATCCACTCCGCGCCCGCAAACAGTGGGAACGGAGAGACGAGTCCATCAGGTTATGGACACCAGCACACATGTAATAGAACCACAGTTAGCAGCGGGGTGTGCTGCAACAACAGTTTCGGGACAGCCCTGCAAGGCCCATCCCAAGGTGGGGGAAGATTTTTGCGCGTTTCATAAGGAGTAACAGTGAACATTCTGGAGATGCGGGACTACATCCGTTCCGTTGTCGATATTGATAGTTCCGACATCTCCGATGATGTGCTGAACCGTTTCTTGGGGGAAGGTTACGACCTGATCGTTTACAGCGACAAACGGTGGCCGTTCTACGAGGTTCAGAATACCTTCTCAACGGTTGCCGACCAGAAGGACTATTCGCTGGCTGAAGTGGGGGTAAATGTAACCAACGGGTTGCGGGAAATCAATGCCCTACGCACCGACAAGCATGTTATTACCTTTGTTGGTCGCGATGAGGGAGATGTGGTTTATCCGATTGAAACCAATACCACGGGGGAGCCTTGGTGGTGGTCGTATTGGGCAGAATCTGTCAGGCTGTATCCGACTCCTTCGTCAGTATTGACTGTTTCAGTGCGCGGGTATGGGGATCCGACAGCATTTGGTGCTGGTTCGGCTGATACGGTTTCCCCGTCAGATCTGCCGACACCGTTTCATGTCGTTATTGCCACTTATGGTCTTGCGCGTGCGTATGAGCAGCAGGAGGATCCGACGATGGCAAATCAGTATTTCGCGATCTTTCAGCAGGAGTTCACTAATCTGAAGGCCCGCTACAACGACATGCCTGCACCTCAGCCGGTGCTGTTGAATAGTCGTAGTGCGTCTCGGTGGCGTTCGCAGGTGATTCTTCCGAATCGTCTCCGCTATGGTTGGGAGTAGCGGTGCCAAACACGTTCAAAGTAGAGACGCTGGAGTCTTTTTCTGGTGGCCTCAATCTGCGCGCCGACCAGTTCAACCTTGGCGGCACAGAGTCCCCTGACCTGCTCAACGTGACCGTTGACCCCCGCGGCGGCATCGCTATGCGGAAGGGGGTCAATAGGCGCAATACGACGGCCCTAGGGGCCGATGTGAAGGGCATGTGGGGGTTCCATACCGAGTCTGGTACGAACCAGTTGATGGTCAATTATGGAACGGCTGTGGCGCAGTCTGCGTCAGGGAACTTTACGGCTTTGACGAACATTACTGCCCGTACTGACGGTTCGCGTGTCTACGGGGTGACGTTCAACGATGTGGCCTATGGGGTGTCGTATGATAAGCCGTCGTTTAAGTGGGATGGTTCAACGGATGCTGATTTGGGAACGACTTGGGATTCAGCGGGCAACATGCCACAGGCGCAATACATTGCTGTCTGGAACAATTTTGTTTGGTTGGGGGCAACCTATGAGGGGGCAGCAACCAAGTATCGGGTACGTTGGTCGAATATTGACACGGCTGAAACATGGACTGCTTCCGATTATGTCGATGTCAACAAGGGGGAAGCCGGTGACTACATTACAGGCTTGGTGCCTCATGGCGACAGGCTTCTAGTATTCAAGACGAACAGTATCTACGCAATCTTCGGATTTGATTCAGACTCGTTTCAGGTAACAACGCTGACTCAGCGTATTGGAAGCGTCCCCCTGTCAAGTCCTATATCGACACCGTATGGGGTGTTCTTCTGGAACTCCCATGACGGGGTGTATCTCTACGATGGAGAGCGGTTCACTTGGCTGTTTAGCCGTCTACAGCCCGCGATTGATGACGGGCGGATTGGGTTCACCAATCCGCCCCAGTTGACTTGGGGTAACAATAAACTGTATGTGTCTGTTGACTGGGTGTTGGCGGGTGCGACAACGGTACGGCGTACTTTGGTTTACGATCCGTCGTTGGGTCAACAGGGCGCGTGGACGTTGAGCGACATTGACGCAGGCCCGCTGCATACATTTCGACCGCCGAATGGGGATCCCGTTGTCATGGCTGGCTGTGTGGCAAACACGGGCAGTGTGATTCATCTGGATGATGAGGATGATCGGGTCACGGACAACTATTTGGCGTCAACAGAGGTGCATATTGATTCGCACTTCCGAACGCCGTGGGTGGAGGGCAAGAACGCTATTGTGAAGAAGCGGTGGGGGAAGCCGCGGATGATTACGTTGGCTAAGTCGTCAATTACGTTGGGGGTGCAGGTTTACAAGGATTACGACACTGCTCAGGCGTCGAAGACGTTTGATGTGGAGATAGCGGGGCGTACTTCGTCGTCTGTGTGGGGTACGGCGGTGTGGGATGATTCGGCGGTGGGGTCGTCAACGATAGCGATTTGGGGTAGTGACGCCGAGGCGGTTGTGGCTGATGTGAAGCGTTTGCCGACTCTTGGGACAGCAAAGGCTGTAAGTATGAGAATCGATGGACCGACGGTGACGAACAATTCGTGGGAAGTGAACGCTTTGGCGTTTACGTATACGCCGAGAAGACTGAGGTAACAGCATGGCAACCCTAGCAGTAACGAACGACTTCAGCGCAGGTGCCGCTATTGTCGCTTCGGAGATGAACGCTAACTTCACGGATATTGAGACGTTTGTCAATACGACGCCGGGTGTGTTGCAGTTGACTGGTGGTACGGTGACTGGTGCTGTTACGTTGAGCAATACGCTGACTGTGGGGGCTGACGATACGGGTTACGATGTCAAACTGTTTGGTGCAACCAGTGGCAAGTATATGGAATGGGATGAGTCGGCAGATCAGTTGGATGTTACGGGATCGTTTGACGTAACGGGTAATTCAACATTTGTAGGGACTCTAACTGTTGGTGTCGATGACACAGGTCACGATGTCAAGTTCTTCGGGGCCACCGCCGACAGATACATGGAGTGGGATGAGTCAGCGGACACGGTGGCGATTCGAGGTACATTCACGCAGAAAGATGGCTGGGCGTATCTGGGGTCGATCAATGCGTCAGGATTGTATCCAACAGCAGGTAATCATCTGGCTATCGGATGGAACACAACAGGTGGTCAGCGGGATGTTTCCTTTTGGAACACAGATACAGGCGGAGGTTCAGATTCGTTCAACTGGAAGCAGTTGACGGATACGTCTGCTGAGACAACCTTGATGATTCTCAAGTCCAGCGGGGTCGTAAGTATCGGTCCCAATGCGGGAACCCGCCTCAACGTGAAAACGTCGGCGACGACTGAGACTGAACTTCTGCACGTTACGGGTGCATGGTCTGTTGCGGATCGTATGGGGTACATCTGTGGTACAACTTCCACCGATGGGGCGATTCTTGCCCGTCTTGGTTTGGGAACCTCTATCAATGGGTCTAACAACAATGACGGCGGGTTTGTGTTCCAGACTTCCACGGCGGCTAATAGCAGCGGTGGGGGTTTGACTGACCGTATGGTTATTGACCACGTTGGTAACGTCGGTATCGGGACCACTAGCCCGTCTGCGGAACTGCATGTCAACGGATCGCTCCACTTGGAGGGCGACGCCGTTGGCAGTATTGTTATGAGTGCAACTTCGGGTCGTGAACTATTGCAGATCAGGTCAATCTCGGGTGGCCTCACGGATGGCGCTGGCATGAACTTCTATGGCGATGGCGACTCATCGCATCCCGACAAAATCTTTATTTACACCGGTAGCGCTACGCCGACGATGGCTATGTTGCCAAGCGGTGCTGTCGGCATCGGCCTCTCCGCACCTGCGTACCTTTTAGACTTGGACGACTCCACCGACGATGCTGTTCCTCTGCATGTGGAGATGTCATCGGGCGGCACGGCCAACCAGTACCTCGCACGCTTCACCCGCAACGGTGTTCTCCTCACCAACGGCATCTATTGCGACACGGGTGCGGCCTACTTCGGGACACCTTCTGATGAGCGTGTCAAGCGCGACATCGCCACCATCGACCCCGCCGACTCCCTCGCCGCCATCACAGCGCTCCGCCCCGTGGACTTCCGCTTCATCGCTGACCCAGACGACGGCGAGATTCGTAACGGCCTCATTGCCCAAGAGGTTGAGTTGGTGATTCCTGCGGCGGTTCACACGGTGATCGACTCGGAACCGCGTAGGGAAACCGTGTCGGTGCCTCGCGTTGAGGTGGTCTATGACGTTGTGTCGGAACCACGCACTCAGTCTGTCGTGGACGACGATGGCAACGAAACCACTGTCCCTGTCTTGGACGAGAACGGGGACCAGATTATTGACGAAACCAAGACGAGTCGGGATGCACCTGTCTTGGATGACAATGGTGACCAGATCATTGACGACGTTGTGATGCCTGTATCGGGTGATGACGGGAAGCCGATTATTGATGTTACGGGTGACACCAAGATGATGGAATGGAACGCCTTGACCTCCCACATGATCGGTGCCATCAAGGAACTCAATACCCGTCTTGAAGCCGTTGAAGCCGCGTAATGGGTATCGAATGGGTCGGAGCAATCGGCGCTACAGCAGCAGCGGTAGTGACTGGCCTGTTCAATCTGGTACGCAAAACTGTGCGGGAAAACACGGAACAACATGCGCTGAACCAAGCGAAACTGGAAGCAATAGGAACCGATGTGATTGAAGTGAAAGGCGATGTACGCGA
>Ga0080013_1000625_pt1 | contig 49496 bp, 75 predicted proteins | sample ETNvirenome_6_85_FD_69236 | JGI IMG/M metagenome (GOLD analysis project Ga0080013, IMG submission 69236) | Marine viral communities from the Pacific Ocean - ETNP_6_85 (SPADES assembly) (version 2) | ecosystem: Environmental > Aquatic > Marine > Oceanic | place: Pacific Ocean | collected 2013-06-19
GGGTCAAACACAAAGATAAGAATAAAGATAAAGAACTTTACTACGGTATCAATATCAGTTCCAAATGTTCTTGCCAGATAAATTGCTGGCCCAACATCTACACCTGTTGATACTAATTGTATTTCTAAATCTGCTCTTCTTGTTTTAAATTCTAATATCTCTTGATTAACTTGTGTAATCTGTGGATTATAATCCTCTCTTAATTTTCTTTTTGCTGTAATATAATTGTCTGGTAATTCAGATATAGCAACTGATAATTCTTCTTTTAGAAATACCTTATCTTCCTCTAATTGTTCTATTCGTTCTTCAATCGTCAATAATTCTGTTGATTGTTTTTCAAACTCTAATGTAGCACCTTGATATGCATTTGATAAGTATCCAAAGATACCTGCTGATGTAATACCTATTAATACTAATACGGCAAAAGTCATATAGACTTTTTGAAACCAATTAATAAATTTCCAATAACGATATAGAAAAGATGCTGCGACTAACTTACCAAGTTCTAATGAACTCGCCATCACAACAACCGATAAAAATGCTCCACTAAATAATTTAGCAAGACCATATACGGAAAATGCTGCTGCACTTCCTGCAATTAATAATGCGGATAATCCTATCCAAATGTAAAAATATTTTGAGTTTTCCATAATTCTTTTCTCCCACCTTTATAATAAGTATAGTTTAAGCATAGTAATATGTCGATTATTTCAACTTCTTCCGACTTTTCGCTATATCAAAAAATCTCAACTCATACACTATGAGTTAAATACTACCTTTCGCCTACAATCGGCCTTAACTTGTAGTATCCGTTGTTCAAGTGATTCCTTGTGTCATTAAAGAATCTATTAAGGACTTTTGTTTGGTCGCTTATCCAAACCTTTCACTCCACTTCCGTTAAAATTAAACCCAAGAAGTTTTGGGAATGAAAACTCTACGATATCAATTCTCGGTTTTCGTTTTTTTATCTGTCTTTAATTTTGAATTTCTGTATCTATCAATTTCATACAAACATAATATACCATATCATTCTTTAGTACGGTGTCGGCTAAACCCCACATAAATTTTAAATCTTCTGGTGTATATCGGCAATCTTCAACCGACACCCTACCAAGAACATAGAATCTATCATCACCAATGCTGATGAGTTTGTTGTCAAGATTTGGTCTTATGTTAGCCAATCTTTACTGATAGTTTCTTTGGTTTCTCTGGCTCTACTTTAGGAATGTCTATTGAGAGTAACCCGTCTTTAAACGAAGCTTTAATCTTATCTCCGTCTAATTGTTCACCAAGTTCAAAACTACGTTTGAATGATGAGCCCTTAAGTTCTCGTCTAAGAACTTTAGCACCACCATCATCAAATAGTCCGTGTTTATCCCCTGATATAATTAATATACCTTCTTCAACATCTATTTTCAAGTCTTTCTTATCTAGTCCAGGTATTTCTGCTATGATACCGACTTTCTCGTCATACTCATAAACATTTACCTTTGGATAAGCTGTTCCTTGAAATGGTTTAACCCCAACTTGTTTCTCAATTTCTGGGAATTGAGTATTGATTATTTGGTCAAACATTCTGTCGAATGGTGTTAGAAATTCTTCCCTATCGATTATAGGGAATCCTGCGTGAAATGCAACTTTAGTCATTATTTTTCTCCTTGTTAATTGTTAACTATTAGTCTAACTTCAGATAACCTCTCTTGAGCGTTATCTATATATAAATATAATGTAATCTAAGAAAACACTATATTTTTTGTAACATTTTTTCTGGCACAAACCATATCTTACCCATATTATCTTTTACCCTAATATGTCCTTTAAGAGTAGAGTTATCGTCCTCACGAACAATTTCCTCTTTATAGAGTGTGCCGTCTGTGGTATAGTAATCCACGACAACTTTATATTTCATACTATACCTCGTCTATCGCTTGTTTAATCTGATTCTTATCACGATACCCAACTAATGAATTACCATTAACTACTAATGTTGGAACACCACGAACATTATGGCTTTCTGCCAATGTTCCGTTATCATCAACATCAATCATTTGAATATTGTATCCTTCAGAATTTAAACTCTGGATATGTGGTGTCATTTGTTTACACGGGCCACACCACTTGGCACTAAAGAACTTAACATCTTTCATTATTAAGCTCCGTATTCAATACCCCAATTTAATAACATAAATCGGACTTTGTTTGCTTTGTAATTAAGTTGTAATAAAGTCAATCTACCTAAACGAACTTCAATGTTCCATTGTGGTTTCTTACGACTCTTCCAACTATCAATAAAATTAAACATATTATTTAATCTCCTGTTTTATTAACCATTAAAGACTTTTTTAGTCCCACCATCATATTCATATGCGTGACCTTCTTCCATTAGAATATCATTTACTGATACCCACCCGTCAGAACTTAAGTCTATTTTACTTTCTGGATTTTCTATACACTCTTGTATATGTTGTCCAACGAAATCTGGTGAAACGAATATTTCGCCTAACACTCTTCCGTATTTACCTGTTCCAAAACTTCTTAATTTAAAAATGCCTTGTTCAAGTAATGCTTTGTTTCTGGCTTTCGCCTCTAAACCTTTTGCTTTTTCTTCTAAATCTCTTGTTCGAGATTCCCAAGTATCTAATCCCATATATCTAATTCTCTGTTTAATTTTAATCTTAAACCCTAAATCGATATAGGCATCGATTGTATCTCCGTCAACTACTTTAATCAGTTCGCACTCATACTCCCTGAAGTCCATTTTTTTTGACATTAAATTTCTCCATTAGAAATCCATTCTACCAATATCAACAAAAATATATCTAAGTTTTTCAAATGATGAATTGTGAACACCATTATCCAAACACTCTTGTATCTTATTGATTTCTGGATTCGTTAATCTACTTACATATAACTCTCCATAATAAGTATAAGTGTTTGAATTTTTTGATGCCATTTGAGTTAATGAACTCATCAGTTCTTTTAATCGTAAGAACGCGGGATATGTGCCGTGAAGTAATTTAGTCCCAGCTGATAAAAGTATATACTTCTCATAATCAGAAATGCTACTTAACTTCATTTTCTATCTCTCTTTCTTTTGATAATGAATTTTCCATTTGTAATTCACAACCTAAATGATTTGTTCCATTACCTAAATAATCATAATCAACTTCGTGAGTATGTTCATTACAAATATCACAAGTCCAATAGTCTAAGTATTCTTTGTCATAACTTTTTTCTACTCCGTCATAACCTTTCCACATTTCTATTGTTAGTGGATTGTCTATTGCCTTTTGCATATCTTTAACATTTGTAAATTGAGTTGCTCTTTCAATATTAGCTGCAATCTCAACTGACAAAACTGCTATTTTCTTTTTATCAAGTGTACGGTTTTTGTGTCTGTTCAGAACACCACCGACTACACCTTGCACGAAATGTTCGTCCATAGTCGTTTCTCCTAAATCCTTTCATTGTTTAAGGTGGTGGGGCGAAAGGAAATAACTCCCCACCACCGAGTAGGATTAACCTACTCTAAAATTAATGGTCTATGTCATACTCAGACTCATCATCAATGTCTTCAACATTAAATAAGTCATCATCAGAGCCGTCATTAACATACTTCTGAACTAACTGCTTAACGAAAGTTCTTTCAGAATCAACTCCGCCGTCATTACTGAACTGCGGATAGATACTTACTTGAGCTGCTTCATCAATACCAAAGCCGTCAAACAATAGTCCAGCCATTTCAACCGAAGTTCTCGTAGAAATAGCCGTATCAATTTTACCACTCTCAGACATAGACTCAACTCTTGTAGTGTTGGCTATTTCTGAAACTGCGGTTAATGATGTAACATCAACGTGTGGAAACATATATTGTAGAAGTTCTAATTCTTGAACATTGTCAAGAACATCCATTTCCACAATAGTGAATCTGTCCATTAGAGCTTTATCCATAACTCTCGTAGAAGTATACTCATTACCAATGTTAGCTGTCGCTACAAATGTAACGCCTTCTGCAACATTGATAGTGGCTTGTCCGTCTTGTTCATCAAGTCTGAGATATCTCTGACCACTATCTAAAACGGTCATCAGAATATTCCAAGCGTCTGGGTGTGCTCTTGACAACTCATCAAGAAGTATCACTGCGTTTGGTGTCTGAATAGCTTTTACGAATAGAGATTCCGAGAAATAAGTTCCCTTTGCTTTATCAAAGTGAACATTACCAACTAAGGTAGCTCTCGGGTCCTGTGTAGAGCCCATATTAAAATAGAAGTCTGGTCTATCAAGTGCGTTAACCAATGACTTAGCTGCCATAGTCTTACCACAACCAGCTGGACCAGTCATCAAAATGTTCTTACCCCTTACGGCAGAACGGATTAAATATTTCCACTTCAACTCGTTCATCATTAAACCTTGTGGTTTAAGAGAATAAGAATTGTGGATAAAGTTTACAACTTCATCGTGTTCAGCAGGAACATCAACTGAAGAAGTAGGAACAACTGGCTTAGTAGTTGCTTCATACATATCCATTGGAACTGCCCACCAATAATTCTTTCCAGACTTATTGACACGTTGTTCTAATGCCATATTGTTATTGAAGGCTTTCTTACGAGCACCAGTAGTAATTTGGGAAGTATATTTGACGCCGTCAGCATCAAAAGCATTGAATCTGTTTCCAGACTTCTCAACCCTTACAACTATATTGTTCATAACATTTCCTTTCTTGTTATCTTGTTTATCTATCATACTTAAATATATTAATTCTTTTTGACAATGTCAAGCTTTTTCTCATTATTTTTTCTCCAAGAATAAGTTGTTCATTGTCTTGGCTATTTGAGATACATTATTTATGTTAATAAACTCTGCGTCTTTACCATACATTGTTTTGAAGTCACCCATATTTCTATCACTTTTATATCCGTCATCACCAACAAAGTAACTCATTACTGAAATACCTTTCTTGATAATTTCTTTAACTTGTCTTTTAGTGTGTTGTAATGCTTGGTCGCCATAGTAATCAAATGTGTCATCACCAAACATTGGCATTCCGTCAGAGAAGTTTAAGAAATAACTATCTCTGTTGTTAGTGCTTGGAACAAAGTCTTTCATAATCGCTTCATAACATAATCCCTCTGGCGTAGTTCCACCAGCTTTAAGTGAAGGCCATAGTCTATCAATTTTTTGAAACTTGTCAACTCTTGAATCATATCCAATAACAACCAATGGTTGACCACTATATCTACCACCACTATAATGAGTAGTTCTAAAACTTACCACTACATCTAATCCACTAATCATTGAAGCTGCTTTACAAATCGCAACTACGGCAGTCATAGTGTTAGTCCATTTGTCGCCACTCATACTACCACTAGCGTCAACACTAATGTGAAGTATAGCGTCATTATATTGTTCTACGAAAGTCGTAGAGAAAACTTTTGAATTACCGAATCCTAACTCGGCGATTAATCTCTTGTCAATACGACCAGAGTCTAATCTTGAATTTTTTAGTGTTCTTGATTCAGAACGAACTTGTAATTTTCTACCTAATTGAGTTCCAAGTTTTTTACCAAGAGTAATAGCTTCTTGTGTTCTACCACCATAGTAACTCACACCAAATAAACTTGGGAATACATCATCATCAATTATTTGTTGATTAATCTTTTTGACAAACAAACATCTTGCTGTTCCAGTAAAACTTTTTTTAGATGTCTTCCAATTTGATTGTTCAATATCAGAGCCAACTTCTTTTTGTTCAACACCAGACTCTTCCATAGTCTTTACAACGGAAGCATCTTTTTTAGAAAGTTTACCAACTTTCTTTTGTTCGCCGTCCATAAATTCTTTTTGTCTTTTCAATGCATTAACTAATGTCTTTGCTTGTTGTGGTGTTAAGTCTGGAAATCTGTCAGCTTTTTCTTGATTATTAATATCAGTCAATTGACTTCTAACGTCAGTCCAATCAGTATTGTCAATGGTATCCATAGTTTGATAATAACCTTTGTAATCTCCATTAGCTAATTGTCCAGCTGCGTGATTAGTCATTTCTTTTTTAGTCATTGGTTTACCATTACCACTACCTTCTCCGGCTCCACTTCCACCTGTAACATTTTCTGGTGTTTCATTAATTGTGTGTAATCTTTGTGGTATGTTTTTATAAACCATAGATAAAGAATCTACTGCGACATTAAATGCTTCGTTCATAGTAGTCATAGTTTTTACTTGACTGAAAATAGTTCTGTAAATATTTCTTAATTCTGGTAAAGCATTTAAGTCTGAATGCTCATTGGTAAAGTTAATAATTCTACTCATATAATTATCAAAGGTTTGTTCATTACCAAAAGTATTATCTTTCAATGCTTTAGTAATAGCATTAGAGTGGAAATACTTATTATACATAGCGTGGTAATAACCCTTGTAGCCAGGCGAAGTAGAAAAGACATAATAGTCAATTCGTCTATCTTCAACATAGTTTAACATATTTTTAAGATGACCTAATATTTCATTTCTTTCATAGTTTAAGTTTTCACCCAAGATAAATAATTCTTCTGGTGTGTTCTGTTCAAGATTTCTTAAGAAAGAGAAATCAGATAATAATATGTGAGAGCCCTCGTGAAGAGCCAGACCAACAACGTGGTCAAAATTCTTTTCGTCAATCTTACTACCAATGGTTACGGTTTTTCCGTCTGTGTAAGAATCTCCATTTTGTTGATACCTAACATTGATATCAGAACGATTGGTTACGATATTAACAAAGTTTCCAATAGCCCTACGATATCCTGCTAATGCAACATAATCTACTTTTGGTTTAGTATCAAGTTCAGTATCTACAATAGAAGTCTGTCGTTGGATATCGTTCCAAAAATTAGTATAGTTATTGTTCATCATAAGTTAAGTTACAAAAACTTTTCGATAGTGTCAAGCTTTTTCTCATCTTTTTTTGAAATATTTTTTGTAGTGAGTTCTATTACACAACTCAGACAATGATTTGGGTGGAAGATAAATCCGACCAATTCTGTATTTCCACATTTGACACATTTTTTCATATAACTAATAATACGGAATTCCTATATTAATGTCAAGCTTTTTCTTCAGAGAATCCCATCTGTTCCATTGCTTTTAAAATACCCTCAATGATATCTGAAACATTGTTTGGCATAATAGATATACCTTTTTTGGTTGGTTTATATTCACCAGAGTTCTTATCCATATAATAAATACGAACATCTATAAACTTGTATCCCTCATATTCTTTTTCGTATATACGATATACTTCTGATGAATTCTTTTTGATTTGTGTTATTAAATTTTCTTTACTCATCCTCTAATTCCTTTTTCAATTAAATCTTCTCTCTTCTTTCTATCTTGCCACTTTTCCCATAAGTGCCACTTGAACCAACTTGTAACTTTACCAACTACACTTTGTATTGGTTTGAATACTTTGGTTAATATATTATCAACCTTTTCTTGTGGTGTTTCATCATACTGACTTAGGAAATCCCACCCTAAATTCTCTGGTATAATGATATCACCCTTTTGGTGTTCAAGTATTCTTATCTCTTGACCATCAACATCAGTAAATACCTCATATTTATCTTCAGAATAATGTGAATGATATTTAAATGCATCATCTTTTATCTTTTCAATCTTCTGTGTTTCTTTATCTAACTCTCTTGATTCCCAACCATCATAATAATCCATAACACTATTGAATATCATTAGTGGTAGTGCTAATGTAATAGTTAAATTTTTCCAATACTTAATTAAATTTTCCATTCGTTATATAAATATACTCCCATATAAGTTGCAGCAAATAGTGCAATGAATTGACTAATTAGAAATAAGATTGTTTCTAACATTACTTATCTACCACATTAGTTACCTGAATTAAAATGATTGCTATGGCTAACAATATACATATAAGAGTTTTAAGTGTTGGTATTTCTTTAAGTATTGCATAACTCATAATACCAAAGATAATAGTTCCAACACCAAAACCAATCATACGCATATTCCATACGAAACCAAAGTGTTCATATGAATACTTGGTTGCATAGAAGAACATCATACCAACGGGAAATCCGAATAGTGATGTTGTCCAAGCATTGTTCCAAAATGGTGTATCTTTCCAAATGAATTGTCCATTCAATTGATAGAACGCCATTATGTTTGCTATAACCAATAGTATAATACTATACCATAAATACAATTAAATCTCCTCTCCGTATAAAGAATATTTCTTTACTGGTTCTGGTTTTACTTTTCCATCTTCTATGTGAACTTCACCTGCTTTTGCATCCAGATAGAATTCTCCACAACCAGTAGAAACAAAGATTGCATTCAATACTTCTGTTAATGATGAATATATTTTTTCTTTATCATCATCTATGATTGCCCATCTATCGCCTGGTGGAACTCTTGTTGCTTTAAGTTCTTTCATTGATAAGTTCTTTCTTTGGTTTGTGTTTAGAACCAGAGAAGTGTTCACCTAACGCCCCTAATTTACCTGACGCTGATTCTAACTTTTCAAGATACTTGTCTACTTCTGCCAACAAGTCTGGGTGTTCTCCAATTGCTACTGCATTAGTAAAGTATATTTCAAGTGTTGCAACACACTCTAATATCTCCGCTTGATACTTTGCTTTAGCTGCTTCTAATAATCCGTTGTTCATTTATTTACTCCATTTTTTGTATACGGGTTTTCTTTTACCCTTTAGTTTAACTTCTGAGTTAGTCTTTATTCTATGACACTTCTTACATAATGTTTGTAAGTTGTCTAATGAATAATAACTCCAATCTAAATCTTTTTCTTTAACAAACTTCTGTTCCACCAATGGTCTAATGTGGTCTGCTTGCCACTTCATATCTTCACAACCACAATGATTACATTTACCTTTATCACGATTCCACAATTGTGCTCGTTGTTCTCCACTATGGTATATTAATAAATATTCAGTAGCACAATCTTCGTGCCAACTCTTTCGTTCATTAATGGTATCGTCTTCCTTTAATATTACTTTACTACACCAACGACAATGTCCTTTAGTTTCTGTATAATAACTATCTGGCTTTGGTGGTAAACGAAAGTTTCCGTCCCACTTTTCTTTCTTCTTACCAAATGTTTTCTTATGTCGTGATGACCACCTACTTAATGGCATTTAGTCCTCTATGATTGCTATAACATCTTTCTCTGCTAACACAATCAATTCCTCACCTTTATGTTCAACTTCAGTTCCACCGAACTTAACATATAGAATTGTATCTCCAACTTCTATTTGCATTGGCATTAACTCACCAGTCAAACTTCTTGAACCTGGTCCAACTGCTATGACTTCACCTTGTGCAGTTTGTGCTTGTTCAGAAACCGTGTCTGGTAAAAAGATACCACTTTCAGTTTGTTCTTGTTTGGTAGCTTTCTTAACTACGATTCTTGCGTCTATCGGGTTTAACATATTCTTCTCCTATTATTTATATTTGTAGATGTGGAAGGACTCGAACCTACAACCAAGGGCTTAAAAGGCCCCTGCTCTACCAAATTGAGCTACACATCCATTGTGGTAAGTGATGGATTCGAACCACCGTATCACCGAAGTGAGTCAGATTTACAGTCTGATGCTTTTAGCCAACTCAGCCAACTTACCATTGTAGCCCATAGGGTAATCGAAACCCTGTTTTATGGATGAAAACCATATGTCCTAACCACTAGACGAATGGGCCATATCTATTATTTAGAACATCTTGATGACCATACTAAATATAACACACCTGCTAAAGTAAGCAAGTGAACTAATAACATTAAGTTCATTATATAACCTCCATTTTATTAATAAATTATGTGTAATCGTCATCCGCACCCATATGTAAGAAGACGAATCAACTTACGAGCCCTACCAAATATCCGCTCTCATTTCCGCATTATGTAATCCTAACTACACATTGTGGAGCTGACTGGATTCGAACCAGCGACCTTCTCCGTGCAAGGGAGACACTCTTCCTCTGAGTTACAGCCCCGAGCTCCCAGTTGGAATTGAACCAACACTCTTCTGATTACAAATCAGATGCTTTACCAATTAAGCTATGGAAGCGATATATTGTGTTTCCTTTCTAACACATTTTTATACGCATCGATTATTAATATACAACATATAAATATCAATGTCAAGCTTTTTTTTCTTCACAACAACCATCACCACAACATTCTTTCTCATCTAATATTTCCCAAGTAAATGGTAATCTATTTCGTTGATACTGATTCATTGACCAAGCCAAGTCATCAGTCTTTAATGTAGTTACTTCTTTATTATTATTTTCGTGATAGGTTATCTCTACTAAATATTCTTTCTTTTCCATTAAAATACTTTCACTCCATATTTGTTTATAAATTCTTTTACGTCTCTCTCATTATTAACTATTGGTTGTCCTTTAATGTTAAGACTTGTGTTCAATATCATTGGACAACCTGTCTTCTTGTAAAACTCTTTGATTAATTTATAGTAGCCAGGATTATCTTCCTTACTTACGGTTTGAACTCGTGATGTATTATCAATGTGACATATCGCAGGATACTTCTCTGGATACTTACATCTTGCTACATATTGCATAAACTGAGATTTCTTTGTTGGCATATCAAATATCTCGTGTGCGTGTTCTTCCAATACACTTGGTGCAAATGGTCTGAACTCTTGTCTATTCTTAATCTTGTTCATCTGTTGTTTAATATCTTTACCTCGTGGGTCTGCTAACAAACTACGATTACCTAATGCTCTTGGACCGAACTCTGCTCTACCATTAGCAACACCAACTAAATTACCTTTAAGTAATTCTTTTAATACTGGCTTGACTGGATAATCTCCTTTAATGTCATATCCTAAGAATGCATTATCAAAGTCTAAATGTTTCTTATTAACATATGCGGCACAACCTAATGATGAACCTGCGTCACCTGGATTTGGAAGTATCCATAAGTTAGGATTCTTCTTAACTATTAAAGTATTGGCTACACAATTTAATGCGACACCACCACTATAACAAATGTTATTAGTTTCAGGAACTAAGTCAGGAAGTTTATCAAATATCTTTTGTATCTCTTGTTCACATACTATCTGAACATTATGTGCTATATCAAACTTCCACTCTGATGTTCCGTCATCTGGATGAAAATCACTATCCCAATCCATACAACCTCTATGTAGATTTACTTTTAACAACTCTCTTAATTCTCTTTGTATCTCTTTACTCTCTCTACCCCAAGCAGCCATACCCATTAAGATATATTCGTCCTCTTGTGGTTTCAATCCTAATCGTTGTGTCATAGCACTATACCATAATCCTAAACTATTAGGATAAGACATAGACCATCTCTTTTCTAAATGATTACCTTTAGCATACCAAATAGATATAGTATCCCACTCACCAATAGCGTCAATACACACAACTGCACTTTCGTCATATGGACTTGTAAAATAAGTAGAACTTGCGTGAGATAAATGATGGTCTATGTATTCATCAATTTTTATAGTTGCTCCTTCAACTACACCCAATACTTCTTGTAAGTGATTGAGTGGTAAATTCTGTTTTGTAAATACTTCTGAATATTGTCCTGCATACAATTGTCTTGACTTCTTTATATAAGGTCTTTCAAACCATACAACCTTTTTAGGAACTCCATAGTCCCACATATCCATAAACATTTCCAAGTTTAAGTTTGGGTCGTTCTTAATACCACTATATCTTTCTGCGTGTGCGGCAAACAATATCTTATCGTCCTCTATCAATGTGATAGCGGCATCGTGGTTAAGTGCGTTTATTCCTAATATCTTCATTATTTTTTAAATCTGCTCTTTACTTTAAAGTTTTTGTCTATTGGTGGATTTGGTATGTTGTCTAATTCCTTTTTCAATTTCAATATACTTGGTATCTGAACTACATAAGTATCATCAATAATTTTGAACTTAACTAATTCATCAGTATTACTACACACTCCCATTAGATTACCTTCTTGTGATTCAATCAACCATTTCCTATCGGAAGGATTATTATACATATTAATATATTGACCTCCTATTGCTGGCGTAGATGATATGATATTGGGTTTAGGTTCATCATTACAACATTGACAACAATACGTAAAGAACTTTAAATCTTCTTCTGGTGTTTCGGTTGTTTGATTATAGTTCGTATTCAACTCCTATTTTCATTTTGTAAAATTCTATTCCTCTAAAGTTATTGTAGTCAAATAAATTAGTCAATGATAACTTATCACTAAACTTATATTTAAACTCCAAGTAATTCTCATAATCAATTCTATTATTTGCTACTGATGTTGAAGCCACATATCCATCTAACATATATGCAATACTCCACTTCTCATCTATCTCTTTTCTATATTCATAACCAACTGATATTGAGTTCTTTTCCGTGTCTCCATAATCAAAGCCAGTATAACCAACTGAAAATCCTTTAAATGAATCTGGTTTATATCTTAAATCTAATTTAGTATACTTTAAATCTCTTGATGCTTTATTAACATATTGTGGTTTAATATAAAAATCACCTGGTTCTGTTTTAAACCAATATTCATCATCAACATAATTTAATCCGTCTTGTCGTTCCCATTGTCTATTAAGAAATAAGTTCTTATTCTTTACTCCAATGGATACTTCATAGTCTGGTGTGTCTTGGAAGTTTATATCATTAGCAGTTCTCATTGACAAACTACCAAACAATACTAATCCCATTAAAAAACTATTCATCTTTACTCCTTTATAATTAAAATCTCGTGCGACCTCTTTGGTGCATTATCTTCTTTGTTTTTCCCAACTCTCGTTTCCCCTTGTCCATAACTATAAGCCCACTCGGGATACATTATCTTAAAATCTTTATACCACTCTCGTATTGTTTCACAATTATTATATGATAAGATAAACTTACCTTTATGATTGTGAAGTAAATCTCTTAACTTCTCGTGGTCAAAGTGTGTATGATGAACTGGGAAGTTTGAGTTTGGATATATCGCCTTGAACATTTTATTGTCTTGGTCTTTCTCCATATAATAAGGTGGGTCACAATACAAAAAGTCATTTGGATAATTAGGTATCACTTCATCAAACGACTTACAATCCACCGACATATTCGGAACTCTAAAATCTCTTACTCGTTGTATGGCGTTTTCATACAATGATTCTTTCTTTAAATAAATAGAACTAAACCAACCTAAAAACATTGGACCATAACTTAAATTATGATTATACCAATAGTATGCTGCTCCTAATTCATCATCTAATGTTTTAGGTTTCCTATCGTAGTGGTCAGTCTTCCAAGACTTAAACATACTTTGAACTCTGTCCCAATGTAATAAGATATCTTTAATCTCATCATATTGTTCTTTCGTAGGTTCCAATGAATTAAGTATATCATATAGTCCTTGTGGGTTATCTAATTGATGTTGCCAATAATTGACCAATACATCAAACACATCAAATGCTTCTACTCGTATTCCCATTTCGTGGGCCCACCTAACTTCCAGAGAACCACCACCCATAAATGGACTAATGATTCTTTTGGGTCTAGGCCAGAAAGGAACATAACTTGAAATGAAATCATATGCCTTTGACTTACCACCTGCATATCTGATTGGTGTTCTCATATTCCTATTTTGTGTAAACCTCTATTGATAACAAGACCAATACAAACACCTAATATAATTAATAATATTGTTTTCATTATGGTCTAAGGAAGTCGTCCTCGGTATAATGGTTAATAAAAATATCTCCACCACAATCACTACTACAATAGTTATGTATGATTACACCAGGTATGTCTTCACGACTAATCTCTTTATTACCCGCACTCCAATTCTCTGGTAATTGTATGTGTCTATGTTCTACTTTTTTTATACTACCACAACCAAAACACTTTCTTCGTATATTTGGTATTGGCTTTAGTATCTTTCTTCTTGGCATATTTACTCCTTATCCCAATTAAATCCATTACCATATGCACCCCATTGAGATGTTTCGTAATAGATAGGTTGTTTTAAATCTAATTCTTTTATGATATCATTTGGATATACTGAATATTTGTCTGGTAAATCATATGAACCAAATGTATCGGTTTGTGTTCGGACTTTAACGGTTGCTTGTAATGGTTCTTTCCTACCAATAGCATAACTCAAATATACCCAACACTCTTTTAATTGTTTATCTTGTAATTCTTTAACTGCAATATACCTCGCCATATAAGCTGCACTTCTATCAACTTTACTTGGGTCTTTACCACTATATGCTCCACCACCTATTGGAACTCTTGGTCCATAGTTATCCACTACTAACTTCCTACCAGTCAATCCAGCGTCAGCATCAAATCCACCTTGATTCCAATCACCTGCTGGATTACAATATATTTCAATACCATCTACTTTATAATCTAACCACTCTACTATTAATTGTTCTAGTTGTTCCTTTTCGGCATTTTGAAAACTACATACGATTGCTACAATGTTCTTATCGTCATCTAATGTTATTTGAGTCTTTCCGTCATACTGATACACATTATATATGTAACGACATAAATCTCTTGACAATCTATATTCTTCTGGCATATACTCATCATTGTCATCACAAGCATATCCAACCATAATACCTTGGTCACCTGCTCCACCAGTATCTACTCCACGAGATATCTCTGGGGATTGTTGTATTAGTTTAACTTGTATTCTATATCCTTTACCTACAACTTGTTCTACCAAATCATTGATTGGTAATTCAGATTTAATGTTGGTTGTGATTTCTCCATTGATATTAATAAAGCCGTGTCCACCTTGAACTTCTACGGCAACTCTGGAATTAGGGTCTCGTGATAAACAATAGTCTAATATTGTGTCTGATATTCTATCACATAATTTATCGGGGTGTTTCGGTGAAACAAATTCTGCTGTTCTTCTCATATATAACCTTTATGTTTAGTTGTGTGTTTATTAATAAGTATAAATAAGAAATCCGAAAATGTAATTTATTTTCGGTTATCACGACATCGCCGGTAGGTAAAATACATCAAAGCAAAGTTTAACGAGTAGGGGGGTAGTGGACGAAACAAAGTTAAAGCAAAGTTTAACGAATAGTATATGGTTGTATATAGTCTAAGAACTCAGTAATGGTATAATGAATATTCTGAGAATCTTTAATCTGAATAGTATTCAAGCGCTCATCACTATGATTAATCATATGAATTAATATATGGAATCCCTGCTCTGTATGAAAGGTAGAGAATTGAATCTCGCCTAATTGGTTAGTAGTGTTTAATGTATCGGAGTGCTTATCATCAGGGCCCATTATGTAGAATTGCTTAGTCATATAGATATAAATATCAAAGCAATAAATGAAATGAGCGTTTTTGTTTAATTGCTCAGTTGGACAAAGCTACTATTCGTGATACGAATAAAGGTGTTAATAAGTCCATAGGGATTAAAAATTGACCTCGTAATATATGTAGGTCCGATTTCAGTATAAGTGCTTTCGCTTTGAACCGTTTACGAATAACCTAGGGGGGTGGGGGGTCTGTCAAGATGTCACACATTGCTGAAAAGTTAAGAGCGTTGTTATAGCGCTTGGGTATATCAATTGAGTATTATCTTTTGTAAGGGTGCCGAAATCAAAATCAGAAGTGAAATCCAAGAGAAAACAACTAAAAATCAAAGCCATTCCCATTTAATTTACGAATAAAAAACGACAATGTCAAGCTTTTTCTTTAAATAATTGAAAATAATTTAATCGGGTCAAGGTAATAGGTGTGATTGCTCATTGAATCCAAGCGATATTAGGTAAAAAAAATACATTTTCTATCAATTTACGAATAATAAATGACAATGTCAAGCGTTTTCTAGTGATTTCCTAAAGTTTTTTGGAACTCTTCAAATGGAATATACTCTATTTCTTCGTCTTGTGGTATAGCGCGTGGTGTATCTTCTGAACCAGGGTCTTGAACAGTTGATTGAACAGTTGAATCCAGGACTAATTCAGGTTCTGAGCGCTCTAACGCCCACCCTATCGCTGTATCTCTATGTCTATACCAACCTTTATCAGTATAACTAAGCGTGTATATACAGTTGAAACACAGTACTCTCAAGTTATCCAATGTAGTATTCTGGGGATTCTTATCCAGAAAATCCAATATAAGCGGTGGTTGTTTATTAATGATATGTTTGAAGTCCTGAGCGCAGTTATTACATTTGCTCTCTATATACCCCTCGTGTATACCTTTAGTCAACAAGGTATCTTCGCGGTATGGATTAGGATTTTTTCCCTCTAAAATCTCTTTTAAGTCGTGTTTGAAATTACCTGATGATGTTCTACGAATTCCCTTTGAACTACTGACTGGCGCCCATAACCCGTATTGTTTCGCGTATTTCTTAAATGTATTTTTGGATACTCCCAAATATACACGCGCTTGTCCCATAGATTGTGTTGATTTAATCGCCATTTTGATGTTTTCTGGACGTAATTTGGTTGTTCCTAGTGCTGGTCTTCCACCTTTGTTCTTCATATTTAACCCCTTTAAGTGTGTCAATTTGTCAGACTTGGATTAACCGAGCGACATACACACAAGTTTATTATATTTTGATATATGTTAGAGTCTTGATACTAACTATCTGTATCAATAACTATATAGAATATGAAAAAGATGTTTGGTTTGGATTAAAAGTGGGTTAGATTCCCTTGAATTCCCTAATCATTAACAATTAGGTAAGTAAAGAAGAATATCGCAGAAAAGGATATTATCATTGTTATTATTTCTTGTAAAAGTTCCACCTTGTTATATAAATATCATCAATGAGCACAAAAAACCCACCGATTAGGTGGTTTTCTTAATTTTTCGGGTCATCAATCCATAGTTCAGAACTCGTTGCTCTTATCCTCAATCGCTCAGTCCTTTACTCTCTCTACTCTCTCAACTACTCTACTTTCTCTACTCTTCTACTTATTGTTATATGGTATATACAACAATTAATTCAGAGCAATAAAAAAGGAAAATCTTAAGTTAATTTTCCTCGTTTGCTCTACCTACCTACAATAATATATATGTAGATTCTGAATTTTATTACTGATTATTTTTATAATTCTTTGATTTCTTTCGCTCTTGTTCGTCCAAAAAGTTTACATAATCACGATTGTATTGAGATGAATCTTTTGATTTAGGGATTTCATTATCTTTAACACACCCCCAATCTTTCATAACGTGCACTACATAAAAACATATCATAAATGTCGCCAATCCTAACCCTATTAAATCTAATCCATTCATCAATCATCAACCTTTATATTCTCTTGTAGTATCACTAGTGATAACCATAACCCTAATATTCCCATAAACCATAATTCTACGTATTGGTGTTCCATATTATAATATATCCCCTTGTTCAAATGTATCATCAATTTTGTGCTCTTTTGTATTATCGCTACCGACTTTAATGGTCTTTTCTTGTTTCCCTAACATCACCACTACAAAGCCGAACATTCCAAATACCAAAAATCCAAACCATACAATCGCCAATACAATTCCCGCGAAATTCATTCTTGTAATTCCTTTGTTGTTATTTTATCTTCTTGTGGAATCAACATCACTCCCACAACTCCAATACCCCATATCACGATACCGAGCAATCCGATTAACTGAGCATTCTCTATCATTGTTTATCTCGTTTTACTCCACCCATACGACTGATTGGTGTTTTGAAATTCATATTATTTATATTGTTTTTTACCTTATCCCAAATTGATTCTTTTTTCATAATTTCTTGTCTCTTTATTAATGATTCTCTTGTCGTTGATTCACAATCTATCTCGTCAATTGAGTCTTCCGACGCTCTTAATATCTTTAAGTATTTCTCTTCTTTCATCGCTTTCTTTTGTTGATTGGTCATCTTTATATTATATCTTGTGTTGTTTTATATACTATCCAAGAAGTTATCCCGAAGAAAAATATTAACCAAAATGTATTCATTTTACACTCCTATCGGGATAATAGTTAAATTCTTCTCCAATCGCTTCTCCACTACTTAACGACTTGTTCGTATTTTTCGGGACAATCTTTGATTGGTCCGAAATGACCCGCGTATTTGCGTTTACTTTGTGGGCGTTTACTTTGTTGGAAATTTTGTCTATGATACCCGCCATTACTACTACTGGAAATATTGTTAACCATAATATAATAAATACTATATAGTCTATAACTTTGCGGCTTAACTTTGTGTTATTGGAATCTGTTTTCATCTCGTATATAAATATATACAACTTGATGAAATGTTAAGAATTATTTTAACTTTATGAAATTAATTTGGTATGTTGGGGCTCAATATATGGAACTACTGAACCCCTCTCTTTAGGAAATTACCTATTCTCTTGTGGATTCTTAAACTCTTCCGCTAATTTATCTAAACCGAAATACTCTAAATCTACCAAATTCCATTTGATGTGTTTAGTTGGTTCGTGATTCTGTAAATCAGTAGTGAACTTTGAAACCAATTCTGGTTTAAAATTACCTTGAGTGGTCCAAGAAAGTTTCTTTGATTTACTTTGAGCCAACATTGTAACTTTTTTGGTTTCTGGTTCTAATGTTGCGTAAGCGACTATCTGATTGAAATCAAGGTCTGGATTTGGTAAATCAATCTTTAATTCAACGATATGTTTAGTTTCCTCAACCCATATATCAAGTTTCTTATTTAGAACTTGTTTTGTTGGAGTGATATTTTTCTTTGCCCAATCAAAATCTCCAATTGGGGCGTCAAATATCTCACATAAGTCTTTGTAGTTTCCAACACTAAACCAATCTGGCCATTTGTTTCCCCACATAATATCAACTATTTGTGTTCTGATATCATCTTCGTGGATTTTCTTTGGTGGATATAATTTATCCCACAACTTGAATATCTCTTTGTGTTCCATATCCTTTGTTGTAAAAGACCCGTCTTGTTTTGTTAAACTCGCGTGATTTTTAGAAATATCTGTTCTGATGTCATCTTTGTTGACGAGTATTTTTATAACTCCTCTTGGTGTTCTTGCTCCACTCACCACCATAATTCTCGTATGATACCAGAATCCACTATCTGCGTCTTCGATAATTAATACTACATTATCTCTAAAATTACCCATTTCTAATCCCCAAAGAGATTTTTGATTTGGATACCTTTTATCAAACGCCTCCATTTCATCTGATGAAACTTCTGGACGAAGTAAGTGTTCTACTTTATAGTCTTTTCCGAAGAAATTCAATTTCGCTTGTTTTCCCCAAACATCAGCGTATTGTGGTTGTAAACTTGGAATATATGTTGGTTTTACTTCAACCGCTTCAACTGGTATATCTAATTTGTTTCTCAATTCAAGTCTGAAGTTCATTCTTCCTCTTTTTATTTTCTCTGTGAAGTAATTTGATAAATCAGTTTGTATTTCATCAAACCAATTATTGTTCCAACTGGTAGTATCTACATACATTTTGGTCCACGTTCCTCTATCTCCAATCAAATTTGCAGTTCCTTCAATAGCGTTCGCTTGTTCTTTTGTTAAGAACTCTTGAAGAATAACTCCATCTTTTCCTTTATAAGGATTATAGATTAAATGGTAATAACTATCCATTTCTATTGTTTTGGTTATGATTTCTACTCCATAGTTTCTCAAATCTATATTAGATTTGGTTAATTGTGCAAGAAACATCTTCTCACCCATACTATTAACACCTTCACCTTTACTATCGTCAAGGTCTTCTTTTTTTAGTGTGTGGAAGAATCTAGTATTTACATCATATGGTGTCATTCCTGAACCAGTTCCGTTTCGTTCACACCTTTCGAAAGTGTAAACCATATCATTTTCTTGTGTTTGTCTCCACATCCAACCAACATCAATACAATCTGTATTTTGTTCTTGGTCGTGATTACAAGCCACATCTTTATGGGATTCACGATAAGATACATTAACTGCGTCTAATCTTTCTCGTAGACCTTCGTCAATTCCTATTGGTGTTCCCATCTCATATTTATTATTCATTTTTTCTCCTGTTTAATTTTTAATTTTCAATATCAAGTGAATAACCTTGATTACCCTTAGGGTATTGTAGGTCTTTTCTTTGTCCTACATTAATATATATAACCGAGTTCGCTCAAAAGAAGTTTTTTCTTTCATTTTGAGCAAAAAAATAGATTTCTTTAAAAAGGTAATTCATTTGGAAGTCCGTCACCCTTTCCTAAATAATCTTGTTGTGTTCTTGGTTTATCATACCACACATACATTTCCACATATCTTTTTGCTTGTGGTCTCATCATTGAATCTGTCATATAATGTTCTGATTGAAGTGCTTGTAACATTATTTTGATATAACTGATTAGTCCAAAATCTTTATCGTGGATATATGGTTCTCCTTGTTCTGACCATGCGATATACATATCAAACTCATTTGATTTTGACAAATATGTCAATGCGTCCTCTTTACAATCTTTACTTGATAAGAACGCCAGAAAGTTTTCGTCTTCCAACATATGTTTCAGTTGTTTGATTCTTTTTCCGTATCGTTTTCTATTATATTCGGTTGCGGCATAATATGTATTATACTTTTTTAACCACGAGTCTTGAGCAGTTGGCATTAGTTACTTTGACTCCTAATAAACCAATACAACGCCATTATACCAGACATTATAGTTAATCCTACTGATAATAAATCTTCTAACATTATAAATTAGTTGTTGGTCGTGATATAACCCAAGCCATACCCAATATTATGAATATCTCTATAATCATTTCTATCATTATTCAAACCTATGTTCTATACTTTGTTCATCTATTATTTCATTGATGATTTCTACTTGTTTTACAAATATATCTTTCATCTCTACAAATACTTTCTTTTTCTTATTTAGACAAGAATTCCTATTTCTCAATAGTTTATTCAATTCTTTCATTGAAAGACCACATAACGAATTTCTGTATTGCTCTTCGTCAAGTGAAACTTTCCACTTTGAAGTTCCTACTACCATTATTTCTCCTATTTACCGAAGTCTGGATATAACTTTGTGATTAGAGCGTCGTGCCACTCTTCATAATTCCACCACTTCTCATTTATAAATTCTTTAAATTTTCCTATCATATGAGTATCAACATAATTTTCAAAGAGTTCTTCATCTCCGTCTTCCATAATTTCATCAATATTATCATAACAACCCCTACACACTACACCATATTCAGTTCCTTTATCAGACGCACCACAACAATTTGTAAATTGTCTTACAATTTTCTCGTTCGGGTCTTCAAATTTCTTTTGAAATATTATTGCCATTATGCAATCCCCCACTCTGACGATAGAAATATCTCTATCTCTGATGTTGTTAAAGTGTCTTCTAATGTCTGAACTAAATCAGACAATGTAAATGTTAAATCCATATTATCCTCTCTCTACTTTTACTTTATGAGCCCAATTTACTGAATATGGTCTTTCTGAATATTCCCACTCTTTATTTACCAATTTTGGTATTTGTGAACATATTTCATTAGAAAACCACTCAGCGTCTAAATTCTCGTTCTTTACGGCTTTATCACCACAACCTTGGTCTGGAACATAAACTTCCAAACACACTTCTACAAAAAATCTGTTAGCGTCATTAGCCATTTTGATTCTCCTTTTCTAATTCTTTTTGTAATTCATACAATGTAACTTGAGCCATATTGATATAAGTCTTACCTTCATTATTTTTATCATAATCTGGTAAGGTATTATATCCGTCATTAATCTCTTGTTCCAATGTATCTAATAGTTCTTTAATTTTTTTAGTCATAATATTTCTCCTTTTAACATAATATACAAAAGGTTTTTGTAAAAGTCAAGCGTTTTCTTCAAATAATTCTTCTTCACAATCATCACAAAGAAAGAAGCCATCTATTTCAACACCACACTCTTCACATATAATCTCATCAATCATACTATAATATACAAAAAAAGCCCGACAATGTCAAGCTTTTTCTTTGTTTTTTTCAATCGGTTTCATCACCCCTTGACACCCACTCGGCAACAAACCCCAAGTAATATTTCTAAAACAAGTATCTGGTTTGTTGTCATTCCAAATGGTCGTATCGGAAACAAACCACACTAAGTTTCCAAAGTGATTTGTTTGTTTTGTTTACCTAACCACCTGTCTTATCGCCGTTAACATCGCCCTTTTGGACACGATAAGATTTCCGTGATGAATTTACTACCTAATTGTCAAAAAACTTACACCTTAATATATGTATATTATTTGTTAATGTCAAGCTTTTTCTTTGTTTTTTTGTGATTTAAGTTGAAAACCAATCCCAAATCATATCACCGATTGCGGCAATAACACCTGCACCCATAACCATTCTCCACTTTGATGTGTTTTCTCTGAATTGAGTGTTTAATTTGGTTTCTGCCCACAATCCGCTTTCGGGATTGAATAGATTTTCTTTGATGAATTTGATGTCTGTATGAATATCCGACAATTTTGTATCAAATTCGGTATGTAACATTTTAACTCGTTCGTCTTGTTCGTCCAAACGATATTCTATTAGTTTTAAATTCTCTTTGTCTTTTGTATTCATAGTTATATATAAATATAACTAATTAAAAAATCTGTCTATTTTTTGACTGCTTTTGGTGGTTTTTTCTTCCAATACTTTCTTTTTCTTGGGGCTGGTTTCCCTCGTCTTGATAATTTTAAGATTTCTTCTTTTAGTGCTTTTCTTTGATATCTTAAGTCATTTATCTCTGATTCTAATGCAGTTACTCTACCTGCTTGAAATAATCCTAATCCTAATACTCCCATAAGACTACCAAGACATACTCCTAAATATATCCAACCTAATATCTGTAATGTTTCCATTTTAACTCCTTATAATTATAGTTCCGTGATTTGTGTTCCAAGTATTATCTATTGTGAATCCTTGAACTTCACAAGTTTCACGAACTATTTCTTTCATTTTCTCTGAATTACCTGTTATTAATCTAATAGGAAAATTTCCCATATTATAATGTAGGATTAGTAGATTTGGTAATTTATCCTCTACTTCCTCGTGTTTAAAGCCGTGTAGGTCTATTTCTGTCATCTTCTTTTACCTCATACAACCTATTGAAGACATCTCTGTCTGGTATTTGTTTCTTCAAATAGAAATATGTCCACGCTGTGTTCTTCTCTGTTTGTGCTGTTGTATCTACAACTTCTTTTGTTCTTTTATTTACTAACTTATATTGCACTTAATCAACTCCTTTTGATATTCTTGTAATGATTCTATCCTAATATTAAATATTTCTAACTTGAACTCTCCTACTTCTCCACTATCCTGTATAATCTTTGGTAATTGTATTATTATATTCCAAGTATCTTGTGTTATTTGTAATGGATTAAATTCTACAACAATATCTGGTGTAAATATCTCTGGGTGTAGTTTCTCTGTTAATTCATATTTTGTATTAGGTTGCTCTTCTTTTATATAATTTTCTAATGTGACTTTATCATCCATATACAATGAATCACACCAAGGTTCTAATTGTCTTATTAAGTCAACTCCACAACTTTCTGTTAAATGAAATCCTATATTATATTTTGGTGTGATGATTGGTTTTAATAATTTATCGTGTTCAACCATTTGTCCCCACTTTCTAATAAAGTTTCTGGTTGACCTTTCATTTTGTGTTAACCACTCATCAGTTTCTCTATTTTTCATAAAAACTTCACCGTCTGGATTTCTTTTTGCTCCGTCTGCGAATCTACTACCACGACAAGTCATATGATAAACACAACCTTTTCTAGTTTGAACTACTTTGTATCCATTTAGAATAAATCTATTGAATATATCTGAATCTTCCTTTGATTGTGGTGCAAATAAATCATCGTGTCCACCAATTGATTGGAAATCTTCTTTGTATATTGCCCAAGGTGCAAATATTCCCTCTGTGGTTTCTTGTTCTGGTTTGTAATCATTCTCATACCAATTTAATAACTCTTGTTCTTTAAATTCTTCTGGTTCTATACCGAAGTCCATTAAAACTTTCTCTGGTCCTTGTGGGTGTAGTGGTGGTTCTATTCTTGTTCCACTCACAACCACACCTGGTTTCAAGTGTTTTAATACTTCTTCATCAAACTTTGGTAAAGAATACATATCGGCGTGATATATCATCACTATATCATTAGTCGCGTAATCATTAATCAATGTATCATATAGAATTGTGTGTCCTAATCTTGTTGGGCCCTCGTTTCTATGTATTTTTACATTATCATCTTTCTTGGATATTTCCTGTAACCATTCCCAAGTTCCGTCATCAGAGAAATCATCTGCCATACAAATCTCGTGTCTATATCCAAGATTCTTTCTGATTGCATTATAACTCCACTTTAAATACTTTAAGTTATTTCTACTTGGTTGTATAAAACTAATTGTTTTCATCTACTACTGCTCTACCTTTCAGTTGTTCCCAATCTTTTTCTGGTCTTACTTCTAAATTAGTTTCCCATACACCTGATAATGTGGTCATATCTAATCCCAACGACTTTCCATATTCTATCATTGCTTGAACATCTTTTGGAAAACAACTACCACCAAAACCAAATTTTCCATCTGGACCTGGAACATTTACGTGTGAGTGTCCAATTCTACCATCTCTAACAAATCCCTCAATTGCTTCGTCCCAATTAACCCCACAACTATCTGCAACTTGTCTCATCTCATTTAGAAAAGATACTTTGGTTGCGAAGAAACAATTATTCATATACTTAATTAATTCTGCTGTTTGAAAGTTTGTTTCTAAAATAGATAATGTATTTCCAAATCTCCAACGATATAGGTCTGCAACTTTATTTGTATTCATACGGTGTCCACCCAATATAAATCTATTTTGATTTATAAAATCAAAGTTTGCACTTCTTTCTGTTAAGAATTCAGGATTAAAAACTAGATTTAAATTCTTATATTTTCTTTGAAATCTTGCACTTGTTCCTGGTGTTACCGTTGACCTCAACAAAACAACACTATCGTTTACTTTTACTTCACTTATTTCACCCAAGATATCATCAACAATATCAACATTTATAGACCCATTTGGATTTGAAGGTGTAGGAACTGAAACAAATATAAAATCTGAATTGTTTACAACTTCATCTAATGTATGTAGTGATTTATTTGGGTCCTTATCATACACTCTTACTTCGGTATCACACCCAGTATTAGGTGAAAACCCATACTGAACTGCTGAACCTACAAATCCTCTTCCTATAATACCAATTCTATAACTTTCCATTTTGATTCTCCCAATGTTTTAACCACGCTTTTTCTGAATAATGTTTATTAAATAACTCTTTTGTTTGTTCTGAACACTCTTGCCAAAAATCAAAGTCTTCTGTTAGTTTTCTCATTATGTTTCTGGCTCCTACCAAATCTCCAACTTGAACGGTAGTTTGTGGGTGTAGTAAATCTTGTGTGTCTAATCCTTTGTATCCTATTACTGGCGTTCCGTGCCAACTTAGATTCATACTAAATGTTCCCGCGGCGTGTGTTCTCATTAAATGAACTCCAACTCTATATTGTCCTATGTGATTTATCCAATCTCTCCACAACATATAAGGTAGATATTTGATGTCATCAATTTGGTCTTCTTGTTCTTGTTTTCTACCCATTGATACACCATACTTTTGTTCATCAACTTCAGATGCCACTAAATAACTATCCATACCACCATACCAACTAACGAAATTACCACCCAATAATATCCCTTCTTTGTATAATGAAGCTGATTGACTATCCAATCCCTCTGGAATCATCATAGACCTCATTACTCTTACATCTTTACAACCTAATCCTTTGTAATATTTTATATCTGAATTATTATGACAATACACCCAATCTGCTTCTCTTAAAGAATTAATATAATGTATTTGTTTATCAATTGAATAGTCTTGGAAATACCAATGTGGACCCTCTTGCATAACCGCTACATTTTTACAAAACTCTTTAAAGAAATCAATATCAACTTTTGGATTGTTCTTTGGAATAATCACTATTCCTAAATCATAGTCTAATTCTTTTGGTATGTCATTTAGTGGACACCAATCTGCATTTAACATTATTGACCAACCAAACTCTGTTCTGGCGTTTTCAAAATCTCTTGGAACTTTTCCATAAATTTGGTTTTCTGAAAAGAATATTACTTTCATTTTATCTCTGAAATTGTTGTGAATTGTAACTCATATTGTGATAATAAATAGTCTAACACCTTTTGAAAATGTAGATAATTTTTTTCATTCCAGACATTGTCATTCCAATCTCCTTGAATGTGTGATTGGAACATAAAGGTTTCTCCATATAGACTGATGTTATCTGACTCGTGGATTCCATCTGCTCCTACAAAATATTGAGTAGGAAATACAATATCTTTATTTATCTGTTCGTGTCCTGCCACCCAATCAAAATAACTTGATACTGCAGTTGCTGCTGTTTGTGTTATCCCCCAACCTGGTGTTCTAAATCCTTTTGGTTTGTATCCACATTGTTCCCAAATATCTAATGATTCCTGTATTCTCTCTGTCGCTTCTATATAATCTAATTCTAAAAACTCTTGTTCTCCAATTTGGTCTTTTGAATACTTCTTAACATCGTGGTAATGTCCGTGATTTGCCAATTCAACCCAATCAAATTGTTTCCAATACGATACCCAGTCTTTTGTTAATTTATACTTGTGATGATAATAACTTGGGCAGAATAGGGTAAATTTGACTCCATATTGCTCATTTAACGAACTTAAATATTCTACTTGAGTATCACCCTCACATCCCCAACCTTGTTGTGGGTGTAAATCATCAATTGCTACAACTACATTCTTCATCTTACTCTATTATCAAAACCTTCACCTAATATGTGTATATCGTTCATAACCATTCTCTCTACCATATCATCAAATGATGTTTTTGGTTTCCAACCTAACTCTTGTTCTGCTTTTGATGAATCCCCTGCTAGATAAAATACATCTGCTGGTCTCATAAATCTCGGGTCTTGTCCTACATATTTAGACCAATCAGTAATACCAATATGTTGAAATGAACTATCCAAGAATTCTCCTAAACTTCTAACTTCACCTGTTGCTATCACGAAGTCATCTGGTTTATCTTGTTGTAACATTAACCACATTGCTTCTACATAGTCTGGTGCATAACCCCAATCTCTTTTAGTTTCAAGATTACCTAAATATATCTTGTCTTGTAGTCCTAAATGTATTTTTGCAATTCCGTCTGTAATCTTTCTTGATACAAATTCGTGTCCTCGTCTTTCTGATTCGTGGTTGAATAATATTCCACTAACATTAAACATATCATAAGACTCTTTGTAGTTTATTGTAATCCAATGTGCATATAGTTTTGCTACACCATAAGGACTTCTTGGATAAAATATTGTATTTTCATTTGCGAATTGTTCCATTTTACCAAACATTTCTGATGTTGATGCTTGATAGAACTTAACTGGTTCTCCATATTCTCTTATTGCTTCTAACATTCTTAATGCACCTAAACCTGTAACATCTCCTGTTTGTTCTGGTGTGTTCCAACTCTCTCCAACGAAAGATTGTGAACCTAAATTATACACTTCATCTGGTGTTGTTTCTCTCAATACTCTGAATATTGAGTTCTGGTCTGATAAATCACCATTTATAAACTCAAAATTTTCATTGTTCTCCAAGTGTAATGTGTTCTGTCTATTAGGTGTTGATGAACGTCTTTCCATACCGAATACTTTGTATCCCTTTTCCAATAGGAAATCTGCCATATGACTTCCGTCCATACCTGTTATACCTGTGATTAATGCTCTTTTCATTTCTTCTCCGTCATTTTTTTAAAATCTTTATATTCATAGAACTTTTTTTCATTTGCTGTCAGTAAAGTCTGTATATTTCTATCAGATAGTTCTTTAAACTGATTAAATTTATTGTTCTTTTTGTTATCGTAAGAGTTTGGATTGTTCTCTTCTAATACATACAACCTCTTTTTTGGGTGTCGTCTTGCGTGAACTTTCAATAAGTTCTTAACAATAAATTGTTTATAGTCTTTACCGACAAGTTTTTGTGCCATAATTGATATACCGTGGTCATCATTGTAAATCATACAAGGTGGTATATTTACACCATACTTTATTAAGTCTGATGATATCACAAGACAACTTCCATCAATTTTTGGATAGTTAATCATTCTTATATCAAACTCATCTACTTCTGAATTTATTTCGTTCATAGTTTCAAGTGGTAATGGTGATTTTGCTTGATTTAAATTCAAATGTTGTTTATCACCGTCATCTACAAATTTAACATCTAAATACTTTGGGTGGACCGTGTCGTCCCAACTATCGTCCCACATTTTTCTATCCGCGAAACAAGTTATATATCTGTGAATGTTGTTTTGATTGGTATATTGTGATAAGGTTTCCAAAGATAGTAATGCCTCTTTTGGAAAGAAACTATCTGTTTCCCCCCACATTACATAGTCTACTTTCTTACAATAGTTATAGTTTAAATCTCTTCTGTAATCTGAGTGGAAGTAAAACTCATTTTTTTCAACTACTCTTGTTTTTACTTTATAACCTAATTTTTCTATACGACTAACTCCTGCCATAAATTTAGTCATTAACATATTCTTTGTAATCTGTTCAGTATCTATTTTTTCAAGTTCTTCTGACATATTAAAACATAAATCAATATAAACATTTGATTTGTTTTCAACATCTGTTAACATATTTACAAGTCCGTCTATGAATTCTTTATACATCTCAATTTCATAGAACATAACGTGTGTTCCAATAACATATTTATTAATTAATTTCATAGTTCCTCCAAATAATTATGTGTTTTTCTCATCCAATCAGCAACAACTCCCTCGTCTTTTCCTTCTATTCCATTAAAGTGGTAAATCCAACCTAACTTTGTAAATAGAAAATCATTAGTGAGTATTTCTTTTTTTGGCATACTTGTCATATTATATTCATATGGTAACATACACCAATCTATATTCTCTTTTCTTATCATAAAGTTCCATAGTGTTTGCTCTTTACCCACCCCATATGTATTTGTAACCTCAATTATCTTCTCACTATTTCTATTCCAAAACTCTAACATTGATTTGAAGAATTTCTTATGTTTAGAACCCAATAATTGAAATCCACTATTTCCATAATCTCCAAAGTCAAACCAGATATCATTTAATTCTGGTATTTCTTTTTGATAATGTTCCATACCACGAATAATCCAATCATAACTTCCGTCATCGTGGACCATATATAATTTATCTGGTGATGTTGTTTCAAAGAAATTTGGTGCGTCTGGGTGAATCAATGTATCAGCGTCTACTGTCAAAACTCTATCATATTTAATTCCACTATTATCAAGTAAATCAAACATAAAATATCTTTGATAATTTGGAAACATCACATCAAGTGATAAAATAGGTTCATCTAAAATGAACAACTCTACATTATTTTTCTTACACCAAGTGTTCCAAGATTGTTTTCCATATTCATATTCTTGTCTTTGTCCGATTGCGTGTATAAATACTACATTATTCATAATTTTCCCCAACTAGATTCCAAGTATCTTTCATAACATATTCTCTCCACTCAATTGGAAATCCAGTAAAATGCCAAATGTTTCCATATTTTATAAAAAATGGTTGAATATTGTGTTCTTTACATTGATGAAACATCTGGTCAAGTGATTGAAATGGTTGAATTTGTGGGTCTGGTGCATATTCTTGCCAATTACAACCAAATATCTCTGTCTTGTGCATTGATAATAAATTCCAACTTGGTGATAATAGATTAACTTTATGGTTATGTTTCTGTATCATAAAATTAAACAATGTTTGTTCTTTACCTCCACCCTTGTTCCAATTATCAAGTGTTTCTTTATTTTCAAAATAAAACTCTCTTAACTTCTCATATACTGATAAAGATTTGTTATCCAAAAATACTACACCAGCATTTATATATTCTGTCATTAGGAATTCAAAGTCATCTTTGAAGAATTCATTTCCATAGTTTGTTATACTTTCATTAACCCAACCAAGATTAGATATATCTCTAACACCTGATATTCCTTCTTCTAGTGTATCAAATAAATTTGGAGCTTTCCACGATACCATAGTATCACAATCAACAATTGCTATTTTTTCATAGTCTTTACCAACTTCACACACATCAAGTTTATTCCAAATAGGAAATCCATATTCTTCCTTATGTTCTGTTACAATATGTAAATCCACCTCATTTTTCTTACACCAATATTCCCAAGATTTTATAGAATATTGTGCAAAATTAGAATGTTCATAACTTGACTTATTATGATTTATTGCTACCATATATACTAAATTCTTTTTCATTAATATATCTTTATCCTACCTAGTTTTTCTAAAGTTTTACAATATTCTCTTTCTTCATTAAAGTTATGAACCTTTTCAAAATACTGAACATTTTCAAAATAATGTAATTTGTTGAAATCTTGATAGAAATCAAAACCAAATAAATTTATTTTGTCATAATGTTGTAACATTATACTAATACCTAAAAGTCCACAACTCGGCTCAACCATTTTTTTGAATAATCCTGATACTGAATTCATATATTCAACTGATATTACTGAAACTTTATTATTTGTATCCATATTATTAACAAATCCACCTGCGAAGTGTCTGAAATTTCTATCAACTCTTGGTTTTATTAAAAAATGTTGATTTGATAATTCTTTAAAGAAATTAAAATCGTGTTTTTCATAATCCTTAATCTCTGTATAACCAAAAGATTTAGTAGATATTATTCTAAAATCTGTTTTAGAACCCACACTTTTTTCATAACCTTCAGTTCTTGCTAAATTAAATCTAACAACACAATCGTGTTCATCAATAAAGTCCCCATTTTCATTTTCAAATACATTTGGACTACTACCAACAATTGCACAAGTTTTACCTTCTGGTATACTATCAAGAATTATATCTTCTGACTTATCTAAAACACCATTTAGTGAGTGTTCATTAGAATTTATAGATGTAAAATACTCATCATCTTTATATTCTTTTCTTATAATATCCTTTATCTGTGATATATCAAGAAACATTAATGGACAATATTTAATTCATCTAATTTTTGTTCTACATAATCTTGTAAAACATATTCATCTTGATTATTTTGTTTTACTTGTCTTGATATAGCACCTTCGGCGTGAAGTTTACTCCACTCATTATCTTTACCTATTGCTGCATAAACAGTACATCTATCACCATTATAGTAATGACCACCTTTATGTTTTATTCTGGCGTCAAATAAAATTATATCACCTGGCTCTGTTCCAATGTAGTATTCTTCTGTTTTACTACTATCAGTATGTGAACCTGGTCTTACAAATAAACCACCCTCATCTTCAGTATGGTCTTGGAAATAAATCGCTATTCTATATACATTATAGGTATCTTCTGAAAAGTCGTGTTTATAATCCTTATCATCAATGTGCCACAATTGAGCGTCTGAGTGCCACCCTTTTGCTCCACCAAAATTCATATGAACATCAAAGTGATGAACCCACCTTAATTTGTTATCTGTTGCTCCCCACAAAACATCCATTATTTTTTTATTATCAAGTAACTCTAAAAATCCCTTAAAGTGTGGGTCATTAATAGCGTCTGGTCTGATTGTTTGTGTTCCTTCACCATAACCTGGACACCTATTCTTTCCTTCAGAAAAATAATTTTGAATTAAATTTCTGTATCCATTTACTTGTTCTTTTGTTAAAACATTTTCTAATACAGTTACTCCGTGTTCTTTAAGTGCTTTAACATTTTCTTCTATACTATATGACATATTTATTATATCCTCCATCGAAGTTTATTGTTACTCCTGTTAAATATTTTATATTATTTTCTACAATTGATTTTACGAATAATCCCAATTCTCTAACTCTACCAACTCTTCTCATTGGTAATTCTTTCTGAAACTCGTTAATATCACCCACAAGATTTACCAATCTTTGTGTTCCAATCGGACCTGGGGCTATATTTATACAACTTACTTCTCGTTTTGCATAATTCTTTGTTAATAATTTTAATATACTTGAAAATGCAAGTCTATATGAAACTGATAAACTCATATTCTCATCTGGTTCTTTTATCTGATGAGATGAAATTAAGAATATATAACCATTATCATTGATTTTTAAGTTCTGTAATATATAAACAAAACTATAAAATAACTGATTATAATACTTTAACCACTCTGACTCTGTTATTTCATAAAAGTCCTTTGCTGGTGGTCCACCTGTATTCAAAACTAAAATATCCGTTTCTTTCTGTTCTTTAACAAAATCTTTTACTTGACTAATATCTGAAGTGTCTAAATCAGAAGATGAAGTTGAAACTATTTCATCACAACTTGGCCAAGCTACAAATTCTGATGCGATTGCTTCTCCTATTCCTTTTGAACCACCTAATACTATTGCTTTCATAACTTACCTTTTAATCCCTTATTCCACGCTTTATTGTTCGTTTTTATTTTTTCTCCACTACCAAGTCCACTTTGAATTTGTCTAATATCATTTAAATAAAATTGTAATCTATCCAAGTCAATTGCGTGAATTTCGTCTGGATGACTATAACACCACTCGTTTTCTCCCAAATCTCCTGTGACATAAAACCAGATATCTTCTGGCTCAAATGATATTGCGGAATAAATTATATTTCTATTTTTACAATGATTACCATAACTAACTTTAAATGGATACCTTTCTTTTATTTTTGGTATTGCCTTTAAATTAGTATCTTCTGGTTCAACACTTAATTGAGTGTGAATTAATTTTATTCTATCGGTATCATATTCTTTGAAATGTTCATAAAACTTATCCAAATCATCAGTTGTGCTCGTTCCCGTTGAAACTGATATTGGTTTTCCTGTATCTAATAACTTCTCTATATAACTATAATTATCTAGGTCCCAACTCAAAACCTTAAAAAAGTTAACCCCAAGTTCAATAAATTCATCAATTCTTTCAGTATCTGCTAGTGCAACACCAAATTCTTTTCCACTATCCTGACAAAACTTTATTATCTCCGAGTAATGTTCAGATGACAAATCATATCCTACAAACTCTTTCTTATAAAAATCTTTCTCTCTAACTTGATAAGTTATAGCGTCACAATCTAACTTACACAATCTTTCAATATAATCCCAAGAATACTCTTCATATCCCAGATGATTTAATCCAACTTCACATATAATCATAATAATCTCCCTACTAAATCTAAATCTTCGTAACTATCAACTTGAAAACTGTCATATATAGGAATATTAACAAATCCCATTTTACCACCATATCTTAATCTAGTTTTCTGTAAATTTTCTTTTGTTGTTATATAGAACATACCATTTTCAATATAAGTTTTTGGTTTATCCTGTCTTCTTGGCCTTTCATTTATATCCCAATCAATAGGATTTACATCAGTATCCCACCTTGGAAACCAATGGTCTTCGTGAACTGAAAATACCGAATCATATTTTTCACTTAACATCATATCAATCCCCTCATTAATATACTCTGACTTAATCAAAGGTGATGTTGGTTGAATAAAAACTAATAAATCAAAGTCAACATTTTCTGAAAAAAAGAGTAATGTTGGGTCTGGCATTATCTCATCATCTGCTAAGTAATCTGGTCTCATTAAAACATCTGCTCCCCATTTATTAGAAACTTGTGCAATCCATTTATCATTTGTGCAAACCCAAGTTTCATCAACTACTGAATTTTGAGATGATTGTATTGAATATGAAATCAAAGGTTGATTGTTAATTTCTACAATATTCTTTCTTGGAATACCTTTACTACCACCCCTTGCTGTTATAACTGATACTATCTTCATTTCCTTAAAGATTTCCTTTTTGATAACTCACTTTTAAATAACTTTCTTGGTCCAGTAACACCAAGTGAATTCTCAACATCTCTTATACCCTTGACTAATTTCCATACTCCAATGGGTTCAACTGATGCTACGTGGTCACTACCCCACATAGACCTATCCAATGTTATATGTCTTTCTACACTCGTTACACCAAGTGCTACTGCTGCAAATGTAGTAACTAATCCAAACTCGTGGCCACTATAACCTATTTCTACATTTGGATATTTCTCTTTTAGATGAGTTATATAATTTAAGTTTAATTCATCTATCGGTGATGGGTATGTTGAGTTTGTATGCATAATAATATCTGGATTACAAGAATCTACACAATCTTCAATCTCTTCTTCTGTGCTCATACCTGTTGATATAATTAGAACATCACTATTCTCTCTCGCATACTTACATAATTCTAAATCTGTTATTAGTGCAGAAGGTATCTTCATAATGTGTGTATATTGTTTCATAAAATCAACTGAAGGTTTATCCCAAACACTTGCAAACCACTCTATACCTTTGTCTTTACAATATCTATCTACTTCATCATATTCTTCTTTTCCGAATTCAATCTTTTCTTTATATTCCAAATAAGTCATTGTTCCCCAAGGGGTTTCTCTTGGAATACTTTTTTGTTTTTCTGGGACACATATATCTGGTGTTCTTTTTTGAAATTTTACAAAATTACAACCTGCACTTGTTGCAACATCAATTAGTTTTTTACAAGTATCCAAATCTCCATTATGATTAATTCCAATTTCGGCTATAACTGATACTGATTCCATTATATCTCCTCTATTCTCTTTGTTCTATCACATATTAATAAGTCATAAAAAGGTTTTTCCCCCACACTCAACTCGTGATATTTACAACCCCACTCTTTTAATTGTTTTTTAGTTGTATCATACCAATCAATACCAGTAAGACTTCCACGAGCAGTGTAATATGTAATTTCATTTCCCTCATCATATAGTTTATTTATTTTCAATATGTTTTTTGGCCAAGGTTTTGCATATCCGTAGTCATCTGTTTCCTGTGTGCATATTGTGTTGTCTATATCAACATAAATTTTCATACAAAATCCTCTATCTTTCTAGGACCGTCATTGATATCCATAAAAAATAATTTTCTTTGAATAGTATCTTTATACTTATCCTTTGCATTCCAGAATTGTTTTCTTAATTCTGAGTTCCTGACACCCCAACGAAAGTGGTGTTTGTCCAAAAACTTCATCTGTTCTTTACAAAAATCTCCGTGGTCTTTATCAGAATCTCTATTAATAGTATTAACTTTAATATCTTGTTTTAAAATGTGGTCGTGACATACCATTAAATCTGGAAATGCTATGTGAATAAATCCTTTCTTTAAAAACTGATGTGCTATATCATCTGGCCACAATTCAAATTCAAAATCAGTATCCACCTCAATGTTCTCTCTAAATAATTTTCTATTAAAACCTACACAAGTCCAGTAAGGTGATTCAACTACAAAATAGTCCTGTAAATAATACTCATCTGGTAATGCTTTATACCAACCAGAATAAGGTGGGCTCAATATACCTTCCTGTAAATTTCCTCTACCTGTTCGTGTTCCTGTTTTTCTTCTTTCAATAACATTTTCGGAATTGATAGTTTCTTTTGCTATATTATAATCCATTATTGAATTAGGACAAAACATACCGACCTTGTCTTTATGCTCTTCCACTAATTCAAGGTGTTCATCAAGTCTATCCCAAAAATTAGATTCCATTGGAATAACATCGTGTTGAAAACATAGTATCCATTCAACATTTATATCGTTCTCTATTAGGTATTCATCTGCTGCTGAAACTGACTCTTGACAAGATGTATAATTTTTATTAGGATTAACAAAGTGAATTCCCAAATCTTTACAAATCTGTTTACCATTTTCTTTATTTTCTGTTGTTGAATTTATGTCAACATTCAAAACAACTACATCATTATGATTTGCCCTTGTATATTTATATTGACAATCTTTAAACATCTCATAATAATTTGATGTTGCAAATAAAACACAAAACTTTTTATTTTTCACTTAACAAATCCTCAATGTGTCTTGTAATTCTTGTAGAACTATTACCATCCCACAATTTTATATCAGAATCTTTATTATAATCTATGTTCTTAACTTCATCTAATATATTTTTATAATCTGTTCCAATTAGCTTATTAGTTCCTTTACTGATAGTAATTGGTCTTTCCGTATTATCTCTCACGGTCAAACAAGGAATATTAAAATATGAAGATTCTTCTTGAACACCACCCGAATCTGTAATAACAAACTTACAATTCTTTTGTAAACACATAAAATCAATGTATCCGATTGGTTCTGTTAATAATAAATTATCTATATTTGAATATTTATCATACAACCCAAATTTAACTAAAGAGTTTCTTGTTCGTGGGTGGATTGGAAATACACATTTTATATCTTTTGATAATTCTACTAAAGTATCCATTAGTTCAATCAATCTCTCTTCACTGTCAACTGTAAATGGTCTGTGTAATGTTATTAAAGAATATTCCTTTGCACTTAAATCGTTTCTATCCAAAATATCTGAACTATCAAAAGTATTCTCAAACTCTACTAGAGAATCAATCATTGTATTTCCAACAAAGAAACATCTTTCCTCTGGAATACCTTCTGATTTTAGATTATCAATTGCGTCTTCAGAAGTAACGAATAAATAATCCGATAAACTATCAGTAACTATTCTATTTAGTTCTTCTGGCATTGTTCTATCATAACTTCTCAACCCAGATTCAATATGAACAACTGATATCTTTTCTATATCATTGTCTTCCAAATGCATTTTAGACGCTACTAATGTTGCTGCAACACAACTATTTATATCCCCATAAACAACAACGATATCTGGTTTCAATCCAGAAAATACTTTTTCACAACCAGACATTATATTTGCTGTTTGAGTTGCGTGAGTTCCACCACCTAAACCTAAATTAATATCTGGTTTTGGTATATTTAAATCAACAAAGAATTGCTCAGACATATTTTTATCATAGTGTTGTCCAGTATGAAGAACTATATTTTCAATATTATCCGTTTTATTTAATGATTTGATTAAAGGTGCGGCTTTAATAAAATTTGGTCTTGCACCAATTATATGAATTACCTTTCTCATCGTTGGGCCCTTAAAATACTCTCTCTAAATCTATTTGCTATTTCTAGGTTTCCCTCGTGTGTAAAATGGACCCCATCAACATAATGTTTCTCTGTTCCAGATAAATCACAAATATCAAATTTCATTTCCTTTGATAATTTCTTTATTCTTTTATTATATTCTTTTATTAGTTTAGTATTTTCTAAATATAATGGTGTAAATCCTAACTCTGGAAGTGTTCCAACAATAGTATACATACCAAAAACTTTTGCAATTGAAACTATTTGTCTAATATTATCTTCAAATATATCTTCTGGTATTCCAATCTGTGTATCATTTGTCCCGATTAGTAATAACATAATCTTTGAATTACTATGAGATTGTATATTTCCCCAAGCCCTTTTCTGTAAATCTGAACTTGTTTCACCATTAATACCACAATTATGACAATAATAAAATTCATTAAATTGTTCTGTTAACATCTTACCCAATTCTGCTGGAAAGGACCTCTTGTGTGGGTCTCTTGCACCAAAAGTAATTGAGTCACCTAAACATAATATTTCATTCCAAATCATTTCAACTCCAAATAAGTGTTATAGTTAGTTTCTTTCATTTCATCATATATACAATCTATGACTTTAAATCCAAACTTTTCTAATGTATCTAACTCTATACAATAGTGATTAGGATTTGTAATTTGCTTTTTTAAATCTAATATCAAGATTGATTTCTTTGTTACTCGTATAAATTCTTTGATTGTGTCTTCCGTATATTGTAAGTCTGGTAGATATTGAAAAACTCCTGAACAAAAAAGTTTATCAAATTGATTGTCCTCAAATGGTAATACATTTGATTCTGATACAAAAACATTATGTTCTGGATATAATTTTTTATGTTTTTCAATTAGTGGTTTAGAATAATCAATACCTGTAAAATCAGAAGTTTGAAACTCCCTCGATAAAAAACCTGCTCCACAACCAACCTCTAAAATTTTATCTGTTTCTTGAAAATCTATTAGGTCTTTAATATAATGTGATTCTTTTTTAGAATCCCAAGTTATATCCAAGTGTTCACGACCACACAACCAGAGTAAGTCATTGCTATCACTTTTTCCTTTATTGTCCCAAATCTCTTTCCAGAAATTCATTTACAACCTATAATAATCTTTCATCCAAGAGATTGTTCTTTGAACTCCCTCATCAAGATTTATAGAATTACTATGATTCAAATCTCTATTTGCTTTATCAACATTAACAAGTTTATCTTTTGTAGTTAATATCTCACTATCTTTATATGTTACTAAATCAGAAGATGCTCCTGTATGTTTTAAAATTATATCAGTAAGTTCCTCAATAGTATGTAGAGTATTACTCGCAATATTATAAGTTTCTCCTGATACAAAATTATCAGAGATATTCGCTAATGTATTTACACAATCATATACATAAGTGCTTGTTCTTCTATGTCCTTTATAAACTGTAATTGGTAAATTGTGTAATAAATTATAAGTAAAAACACAATTAACACTTCTAAATGGATGATACCACTCTCCATCTCCATAGGTATTAAATATTCTAACAACAACTGACTCGGTATCATACATTATTTTTGAATTTTTAATTTGCATTTCATTTACTTTCTTTGACATTGCGTAATCATTCATTTGGTCAATTGCTACATTATTTATAACATCCTCATACATCACATCTTGGTAATCTCCATAAACTTCTGATGATGAAGTATGAACTAATTTAAATCTATGTTTCTCTTGTAATCTAATTATATTCTTTGTTCCAATTGCGTTTGACTTCCAGACCTTTTCGTAAAAATATTCTCCGTTCCACCTACCAAATTCTGCTGCACAATTATATACTAAATCTGGCTTAACATACTCTATAACATCTTCTATCTGTCTATATTCACTAATATCACACCTGAAATAGTTTTCATTTCCAGTCTTACCCAACCCGTGTCCATAATTTCTTGGTGTATGAAACAAATCAATACCAAAAACTTGATGTCCTCTCTGTAATAAAACTTCTTCTAATTTACTACCTACTACACCCAAAACTCCTGTGATGAGTATTTTCATTTAGAACCTCTTAACTTTTCTGAAACCTCTTTGATATAGTCTTGTAAATTAACTTTTGGGTTATATCCAATATCTTTTTGAGCGACTGATATATCACAAAGAGTTACTCTTGCTTCACCTGGTCGTTCTTTAATATATTCTGTTGGATAATCATCACCAAACATTTTTGCTAATTCATTGATAGAATAATTGTTTCCTCTACCCAATTCAACATAGTCTAAATCAAACTCCTCACTTTCAGAAGTCAGAATTAGTCCCTCAACAATATCATCAACGTGTGTAAAATCTCTTCTCTGTTCCCCATCACTTGTGATTGTGAGTGGTTTATTTTCACTAAATAGTCTTTCAAAAATACCAACTACCGTGCAGTATTCTCCTTCAGTTAATTGATGTTCACCATAAACATTATAAAATCTACAAATCTTAGCATCAACTCCGAAAGTTTGTTTATAAAACATACAAAGTTCATCTGCCATTACTTTTGAAAATGTATATGGATTCTCATAGTGTCCACTATGAACTGATGATGAACCAGCGTAAATTACTTTACACTCTTTATTTCTTGCCCACTCTAATATATTCATTGTTCCCAACATACCAACTTCCATAGTTAATGCTGGAAATTCAAATGAAGGTTGTATTCTTGGAAGTGCTGCCAAATGATAAATAATATCTGGACTATCCATAAAGAAATCAAAATCAACTGCGTCTCTAATATCTACATTGTGATATGTGCAACCCTCTTGATGATTATCTTCTGTTCCTGTTGAATAATTATCAATACTGACAACATTGTGTAGTCCGTCTTTTACTAATTGTTTGATTAGGTTTGTTCCAATAAAACCTGCTCCACCTGTAACCATTATATTCATTATATTATATCCTCATATAGTTTGTTTTGAACTTCTTGTCTTACGATATCTTTTTCGTGTAGTAAAGTTAATTCTTCGTGTGGTGGTAGATGAGCGTATGTTTGAGCCCCGTCTATTATCTCGTGAACCGGCTTTACCCATTTGATATGTTCTACATTCTTAAATATTCTTGCTTGATAGTCTGGATAATTTATCCAACCTTCGTCTGTTTGTCTCCATTTCCAAAGATTTAAATGCCAATCAGTAATACCATTTACGATATTGATTCTTGGAACCCAAACTAACTCTGCCTCATTTATTTCTAATATTTGTGGTAATTGTTTTATCAGTATTTTGTTTGGTATTTCATCTGCGTCAATGTGAAATATATAATCTCCACTACATTTTGATTTTGTATAATTTTTTAATGCAGAGAAGTCTTTTTTGAATTCAAATTGAGTTACTTTTAGATTGTTAAAATAACTTCCATACTCATATTTTTCCAATACCTTTTCAAGTTTGTAAAAGTCATCTTGCGTTATACTTTTACTAATTTTTCCTGATATATCTTGTGTAATCACTACTTCATCTTCATCTCTGATGTGTTTGGATAGGTGATATAGTAGATTATCTAATTCGTTGTATTCATTATAAACTGTTATTCCGTAACTAATTTTAAAATTCATTTAATAATTTCTCCAAGTTTTGTTCATTTATTAGTTTTTTAGTTTGACTTGCTGGTAATCTACGATAGTTATCTATCAAGTAAACTCTTCTCTTTTTACACTCTCGTAAAAAGAATGTTCTAAAAACATCGTGTTTTTTTATAAATCTTTTTAATGATTTGTAAACCAACTCAATATCAGTATCGTCCAGATTATCCTCAAAGTTTCCAATCTCAGCGACACCTCTATCCATTTGTGCACCACCAAGTAATTTGATTGCTTGGTCTAATGCTCTGGCAGTTATAGGTCCTCGTAATGTTGTTTCCAATTGTAGTCCAACGAACAACTTAACATTTCTTCCTGTTGATTTTTTTCTGTAAGTATATGAAGGGTCTATACATAATACGGTTCTTTTCTCTGCTCGTGTTGAATCTTTACTCCTGTATAGAAATGAAACGATTTGTCCTGATTGGACCTGTTGCCAAATAGTGTTTCTCATATGTTCTTAATAATTCCCATATCTTTACACGCATCCAAGAACTCGTGTTGTCCATATTCTTTTGCATTTTCTATATCTAATGTGTGTTCGTGTCCCATATACTTTGGTTCTGTCTTCTCTTTTGGTGACAGTTTACGAACCTCTGCAAACTTCCACACCCAATTATCTTTAGTTCCCTCTGGATATATAATTCCCAATTTACCCATATTCAAAATACTTGGAAACCAATGTATTTTTCTATCATAATCATACATACTGATTTCTTTCATTAATTCACTAGCTGACTCTTCCATTTTTATTAGAGTATCTGACCCCTTTGTGTATAAAGAATTACTTGTAAATCCACAAGAAAAACACATAAAAGAACTGAACTCTTCTATCTCTAGTTTATCCTCAAAACATTGTTTATCATTAAAACAATTTGGACAAGTTATATTTATTTCTGCCATATTATACCTTCTTTAATTTTGGTAATTTTAATTCTACCTTTTGTGGAACTGATGATAACATTTCATCAACGATACCTTCTAATTTTTCTTTCATACTATTATGACTAAAAAATTCTCTATTTACTATCATTTGTTTTTGTCCACGAATTTTATATTTTTTATAATCTTTGAAAACTTCCCTCATCATACGACCAGAAACTCCATAATTAACTGTTGCCCAAAGTGCTTCTTTATTTCCATACTCCTTTGGAAAAGAACCTTTTGGGACCTTTGTCATTTGGTGTGGTAATTCAACACTATATTGTTTATCTAAAAAGTCTGCTTGACCTGTTGCGATAGGTGCTAAAATTGGTTTTCCACTAAATGATGCTTCTAATAATGGTCTACCAAATCCCTCTCCGTGTGTAAAGGTAACGTGTGCTTTTACTTTCGGGTGGTTATACATTTGATTCATTTCCTCGTCTGTTAAATCTCCGTGTAATAAATAAATGTTAGGTAATGTTTTTGCTTTAATATTTGTCTTAATAAGTTCTATCTTTGAAAGTATTTCTCTTCTATCCATAATAGAAAAACTTGCACTACTTGTTTTCAAAATAAGTGCTGGTGTATTTTTTTGATTCTTAAATGTTTCAAGAAAAGTCTTTACTAACATACCAGTATCTTTTCTATCTTCACCCATATTTCCTTGTAACCAATGTCCTACATAAAGAAAACAAAAGTCTTCTTTAATTTTAGAAAATTCTCCTGATAATTCTTGTGAAAAATATCTCACTTCTTTATATATCTCTGGGTCTGCTCCCTCAAACAATACATCTAATGGTTTATTTACTTTTAGTGTAGCTTCTTGACCAGTATTTCTATCTGTTCCAGTATATGTTGCCCTTTCAAATGTTTCTTTTGTGAAATTAGATGTGCAAATTGTTAAGTCCATACGATTAACTCCATTAACCCATTCATAAGGTGGAACCGTGTGTTCTATACCAGCTGTAATTCCAATATTCTTTTTTCCTATTGGTTGGAATTCATTTGGAACTACAATATGTAGATGTAAATCTGGTTGTTTCTCCATTGAAGGTTGTTTTAAAATTCGTTTCTCAATTTCCTGATGAATCGGATTATCCTTTTCTAATGCATTTGGTGGTGTTACTCCCCAACGAACTGCGTGGATTCTAACATCATATTTATCTGATTCAATCAATGCCCTACAAATATCTCGTGAATGATTTCCATATCCACTTCTTGTTTTTACTGGTGCTGTTACTAATACTAATGGTTTACTCATTATTTAACCTCATACATTTCGTATCTTTTTCTTGGTGTCCATTTATCAAATGCAATATTCATATGGTCCTCAAAATTCTTACACATCCATCTTGCACTCATCATAGATTCGTCTCCACAAACCCACTCGTGTCCTTTAAATCCACACTCATCTCTTTGTTCTTTACCCATATCATACCAATGTTGTATACATTCTGAAGCGTCTACCCAATCACATCTATCATCCATAATATATGGTGTTGGTGGTGAACCTTGCATTGAACGAGTTCTTGGCCATACTGGTTTTACCCACTCCCCGTGAGTTAAGTCTTTGTTGTTTTCCCACTTTCTCCAATCGTGAAGTGAGTGTATTTCTTTATAATCTTGATAAGTAACGTGTTTATCTTTTAATTTAAATCCACATTGGTCTTGCATACCACCCGTAACATTAACAATGATTGGTGTTCCACTCATCAATGATTCACAAGTTCCTAATCCAAATCCCTCGTTAGATGCGATATTGATTGTTACATCTGCTATGTTGTATAGATAATTCAAATGTTGATTAGATAATTTGTTGGTTGAAAAGATTATGTTTAAGTCTGGACACAATTCTTTAACAACTTCTGGTAAATCTGTTCCATTTGGGTCTACTGGTTGAGTATGTAAAACATATGCAACTTTATCTCGTTTTTCTTTTGGTAGTTTATCTGCAAATGTTTTAAATGCCAAAATACTATCTGAAGTCATTTTTCTTCTGATATTTCTATTGTTATAAAATAAACAAAACTCAATATCCTTTCCGTCAAATAATTCTGACTTCATTTTGTTCATTTCTAATCTTTCTTTTTCATTTTTAACTGGATAGAAAAACTTTTCATTAATTCCGTGTGGAACATAAGTAGAATCCCAGTCTGTTCTTTCTTTATCTTGACAAACATTCTGAACAATGTTGTGTGTTTGTTTTGAAATGTTCATAATCAAATCACAACTCTCATAATAAGGTTCATTCCAACGTGGATAAGGTAAATCGTCCCAAATATTATAATAGTATATTGGAATATTTTGTCTTACTTCGTGTTCCATTTGATATAACCAACCCCAAAATCTTGGGTCTGTATAATGTAGGATTGCGTCTGGCTTTTCTATTTGAATTATCTCTCGTAATACTTCTGGATTTCCGTATCCGTCTATTGGATATAATTTAAGATATGCGTCTTGAATACCAGTATCTTTTCTTACTGATTCATTCATATCAACAATCTGTCCTTTGTCTGGGTGTTTAATTGCTCCTGCTAATTGGACCCAATCAAATGTATCAAGTGTTCCCATAACAATCTCTCTTGACATTGTTCCAACACCACTTGACATACGCAAATCATCTGATAATAATAATACTTTCTTCTTATTTCTATGTTTAAGTTCTGTTACTTTCTTTAACTTTGGTAATTTTATCTCTGACATACAACCCTTTTGTTTTTATTAATATTTTGAACCGCTCTGTTCTAATTCCGAATATTCCAAAATTTTCTTTTGGAAATCATCATCGTGAACAAATAAATCTAAACTACGATTTACTAATTTCTGTAATGAAAAGTCATCGCGAATAGATTTCTCTCTAAACTTTCTATAAAGTTCGTCAATGACTTTTACTGATGTTAATTTTTCTTCTTTCATCTTTTTCCTGTATATATGTATATATAATAAATAGTTAGTTTAACTCAAAATAACGTATTTTTTATCAATTTTTTCACAATATTCTAACGCTGATTTTGTTCCTTTGGTAACTTCTCCCTCTTTACAAAATGCAACTATTTTATCACTATATTTAACTAAATCTTTATTTCTTTTATGAAAATATCCAACATTATATTGTTTTCCATACTTAAATGCTTCCATTACACAATGGACATTATGTGTTTGGTGTTCTGGTGGGAACTCACTATACTTCAATCCAAAATCCAATGCGAATTTCTTTGCGTATTTATCTGCTCCGTCTTTTGCACCACCACTAACAATCTCAACTTCTGGTTCTCTCATTTGTAATTCAAACAAGAAATTTTGTATCCTTTTCTTATTCGTATATGTTCTACTTCCTATGATTGCTATTTTCATCATCATTTCTCTTTTGTTTTCTTTTAAGTTCTGGATTTATTTCATCACGATTTACAAATTTATATTTTTCTTGGAAGTCTTTTAATCCCTCTAAAATGCCAGTCTTTGAATTTGAATAAGTATATGCAAATCTATAATATTGCATATAAGGAATATTTAGTTTTTCTTTTAGTGTTTCATCCACTCCTCTTGGTCTAATATCATACCAAATAAAATGGTTTTGGTCATCAAATGGTTCTGGATGAATACTTAATTTTGTTCCGTATTCTCCTGATGATTTCCAATATACAATAAATTGTTGTAGTGTATTTAAATCTACAACTTCTGTTTCTCTATCATACCAAAGATATAAAGGAAAATTAATACCCTTTAAATATGGTAATTGTTTTATACGCATCAATTCCTGAAAGACTTCTTGTTCAAAGTCTGTTGCTAAAAAATCTGTTACCTTTAATCTTAAACTTGGTTCTGTCATTATAAATCCTTACAAAGTCTACATTTCTTGTGTTTCTCACACTTTTCATATTCGTTAGATATAACTTTACCTTTATCGTCAAAGCATTCTTCCATAAACTCATCTAACCTACTCATAACTCTATTAATACTTGGTTTTCCACTTGCTGGCGAAAATTGTTGTATTCTTTTTTGTGGATACATCATATTTTCATATAATCTTCTCTTTAATATTAAATATTCAACATCTATTTTATCTACTGGAATATCTAATTGTTTTGCCATAAAATGTTTATACAATAATAACTGATTAGTTTTATTCTTATCGGCTTTCATATACTTATTCCAACCCATAGTTGCTGACTTGATATCAATAATTCTAATTCTACCAGTTTTCTTCTCGTGTAGAACAACGTCCATATAACCAACAAATTTCATTTGTTCTGTTACATCATAATTTAATTTCATCTCAATACCAACTAATTCTGTTCGTTTCTTTGAAAAATAACTTGTTTTTCTTTTCAAAAACTCTTCAATAATATTTACTCCGTCTTGATAAAACTCTGCCATTTCTTCTTTTGTAACTTCAAACTCATCGCCGTGTTGTTCTTTGGATTGTTTATAATTCTCTTTCATACGATACATTAGAATATCATCTAATGGTAAAGCATCTGCCTCTTTAATTGTTCTTTCATAAAAACACACTAGATATGCTTGAATAGTTTCGTGAATAGCACTACCGAACAATGTGTAGATATTACCTTTAAATGTTTCTGCCTTTTCAACATAATTTGCTTTCCAAGTGTATGGACATTTGTCCCACATTGAGAACTGACTATAACTTATTTTGCCCATTTACCCCTCGATACTACTTGTGCCATAATTCCATAAACTGATATATCATTGAAACTATCTACTACTGGTTCATCTTGAACTGAACTTTCTGAATCTCTCATCAATAGAGTTTTAATTCTTTCAGTTTTGTCTTGTATTCTAAACCACAATCCCAACAACGATAACTTGATATCCTCTTTGGTTTTTAACAACGAACCAACTGCCACATTTTGTGGACCATAGTCGTGTTGTTTTCTTAAGAACAATTCATATTGTTCTGATTGTATTTGTAGAAACTCTGCCGTCATCTCTGGATACTTATGTTCCATATATCTTACGACATCTTGTGTGTCTACCATTTCCTCATACTCACTTGTTCTCAATCCAAGATTTTCTTTCTCTTGTAATACTTTTGTAGGTGCGTCTTTAATCGCCATTATTTACTCCATATTTTTTTTAGTTGTTTTTCATCTACACCATATTTGGATATGATTGAATATACAACATCTTTTCCCAAAATGTCAAGTGTTTTTTCAATATTCTGTGAACTATCTTCAAAATAATCACACAATATATCCATAGCCCACTTTTCAATCTTTGATTTCTTTTTAGATTTCGTATATCTTAAATATGTATTTCCTCTTGGTAGTAGATTTGTATAGAATTGATATACCGTTTTAGGTTTCAATTCCCAATATTGTTGTATTTCGTTTACAACTTCTATCCACTCGGCTTTCATTGATAAAAATCTATGAACCATATAATTAGACCAAGTCTTTTTATCGGCGTCTGTAATGTTCTCCCAATAATGTTGGTTTTGAACATTAGTAATTTGTTTTATGTGGTCAAATAGTGTTTTTGTTTTCATAGTGAATAACCTTTAGATATAAATAAATAGTTCATAGCAATCTCAAAATGTAATTTTTTTAGTATTGATTTGTCATTTCTGTTCTTGCAAATGAAACCTTATGTCTATCATAATCTATACTATCTTGATAAAGTTCATTAACCTCATCTGAATATTGATATTTACTGACATTATCTTTAATGTTAATATTATTTCTTGCAACAAAATCTAATTTGTCTGTGTCATCAAATAGTTGTTTATCTGCAGTTGCAATTTTAAGTCCATACTCCACATCAAGTTCAAATTCATCTCCGTCTGATTTGAGAGAGAAATTGCAATTAAAATGTGAGTCTTTTAAATTGTATCCTTTAAAGTTATCTCTAATGATAAAATTAATATTAGATTTATTTGTTACATTTACCAATACCCAAGCAAAACCCTTGATTGTTTTTATAAGTTCATTTTCAATAGTATCAACAATATTATTTTGTTCCGTTGATATTAAAAATTCTTTTGTAAAAATACTATTGTCTTTCTCTTTTTTTAATTCCACCTCTACATTATTAACCTGTAAAGAGTTTTCTCTAATTCTTGCTCTATAATATGGTGGCTTTCCACCCTTTTCTTTTGGTGTTGCGTATGAAAAATCATCACCAATTAAATCTTCGCCCTCTTTTGTAAATTGAAATGACTTCAACATTACCTCTATAAAAAATGCTTTTAAGTGTCTAATCATCAATGTATTTTTGTAATCATTAGAAGTCCAAGCGTTTAAAATTGTTTTTTCCTTTGAAACATCAAAGTCATCTCTATAAACATCTAATGGTGTGTGGTCTAATATATCTGTTGATTGCATTAAGTTTAACAATCCATTGTTTCCAAAGTATTTGTGGTTGTCATATAGAAATTTTAATTGTAACATAAAGTCCATATGATTCTCTTTTGGATAACCTGGTATCCAATTTGCATTATAAAATACATTACTCTCGTGAGCTGATTTTAAGAAATGACTAACATCATCAGAAGTTTGTCCCTTTTCCATCAATGCCAGTATCTTATTCACTCCATTTTCCACACCAACATTCATATAATTTAGTCCAACATTTACTGCTCTTGATAGCAATTCTCCGTCAAGTTTCTTATGTGTTCTGAAATGTCCACCCCAATACATTTTTGGTATGTTTCCGTTTTCTGTTTCTTCCTCTAACTTATTTACAAGCTTTTTAAACAATGGCATTGACCCGTTGATTAATGAATCCGTAAACCAAAAGTTGTTTATACCAGTTTCATTTTCTAATCCTTTCATTTCATCAACAATCTTTTCATTATTTTTATATCTATATAGTCTTGTTTCACTACAAAATGTGCATTTAAAGGTGCAACCTCTTGAAGTTTGCATTGGTAATGTAACTTCCAAATCAAATAACTCTGCTAATTTTTTATAATCGTCTATTATTTTGGTATCCCAACTTGGTGTTTCTAATTCATTTAGATTTTGTGGTAATATACCACCATTAAAAACTGGCTTTCTACCACTACGACCCTTTTTCAGTACAGTAGGGAAACTTGGTGTCATTTTATCCCAACGATAAATACCCTTTACGTTTTCATAGTGTCCGTCTTCCATATAACGATTTACTAATTCAGAAATAATTTTCTCTCCATCACCCGAACCACAAGCAACATCTACAAACTCCCTATAATTATCATTTTCAACTAATCCACTACAATCAGAATACCAAGAGTAAGGTCCACCATACCAAATCTGTATATCCTTATTCTTTTCTTTTAGGTATCGTGCGATGTAATCTGTTGTAATAATATTTGATGTATAAGTTGTAAATGCGACAATATCATATTCAGATAGTTTGTCTATATACTCGTGCCATAAATCTTTAAAGTGTGGTAAAATCTCATCTTTAAAATTAGATTCAGAATTCCAAGGCGTATCATTACCCCAATCCCAAAACTTTTCTATATTTTTTTCTTTTGTATATAATGAAGACAAAATGTTTAAGTCAAATTGTTCAACTTCAACATCTTTGTTTTTAATGTGTGATTTTAAACTACCAATCGCAAAGGACGGTGTTTGAACCGACCATTGTGGACATATACATAATGCTAATCTCATACAAAACAATCCCCTAACATCCAAGTTATTAATGAATATCGTCTTCCTTTTGTGATTGGTGTAACTCTATGTGATAAGAACGCAGGAAAGATTGTGATACTTCCTCGTGTTCTTGGTGCGGTGTAATTGTTTTTACCTGATTTGTCTGTAATTCCAAATTCTAAATTTCCACCCTCATAATTATCTGGGTCTGATAGTTGAACGACTGCGGTTAA
>Ga0080013_1000626_pt1 | contig 49477 bp, 54 predicted proteins | sample ETNvirenome_6_85_FD_69236 | JGI IMG/M metagenome (GOLD analysis project Ga0080013, IMG submission 69236) | Marine viral communities from the Pacific Ocean - ETNP_6_85 (SPADES assembly) (version 2) | ecosystem: Environmental > Aquatic > Marine > Oceanic | place: Pacific Ocean | collected 2013-06-19
TTCAACCGATTATAAATTTTTATGTAGTTTAGATTCAATATCAGATGCTTCAGAGATGGACCAAGCCGGAGAAAGATTTATTAAATCAACATTTTCAATGACAACAAGTGCTTATCTCTTACCAGAAGAAACAAATTCAGTAGTTACAAACAAAATATCAAATTTACAACGAAAACTATCACCATCAAAAGTTATATTCGGATTTGAAGGTGATGCAACAGATAAACAAGTAGGAAAATAAATCATTTTTTAAATAATTTTATATATATTTATATATAGTTATAACAAAAATAAACAGGAGGTTATAGATGCCAGAAGAATCGAAATTAGCAGAAAAATATGAAGAAGCTACAAAATTCAATGAAGAAGAAATTAAAAAACTTCAAGAATTGCAAGAATCATATATTGATGTTCAAAATAAACTAGGTCAAATATCAATAGCACGAATAAAAACTGACCAACAAATAGAATCATTTGATAGAGTTGAATCGGAATTAAGAAACAAATTTACAGAAATTCAAACAGAAGAACAAGAATTTATGAAAAGTGTTACAGATAAATATGGTGATGGATCATTAGATCCAATTACAGGTGTATTTACATCAAATAAATCATAATAAATTTAACAAAAAAAAAAACAATTGTTTCAGATTTGTATCATATATTTATATATGATAAACTATATTTATATCTTATATGCGTACGATATAGTGGAAAATTAATCAAACTAAATATTTAGGAGAAATTTAATGCCATCAAGTGAAAAAATTATAAGTCCTGGTGTGTTTACGAATGAAATTGATCAGACATTCTTACCAGCGGCTATAGGCGATATAGGGGCAGCATTGATTGGCCCGACAGTAAAGGGTCCAGCTGGAATCCCTACGGTTGTATCATCATATTCAGAATATCAAGCTATATTCGGTGATACATTCAAAAGTGGTTCAGGTTATTATCAATACTTAACATCACATACAGCAAGAGAATATTTAAAACATTCAGGTAAAATGACTGTTGTTAGAATATTAGCGAATGGTGATTCATCTGTTGCAAAAGCAAGTTCAGCTGTTCAAAAAGGAACAACAGATGGAACATATCATACTGGTAGTCAAACTGAAGCAAATTGGACTGCAGCAAATGCATCATTTAAATTATATACATTGGGTGATGGTGCTATTATGAATAATTGTACTCATTCACAGGGATTTGAAGGTGGAAGTTTGGGAACAAATAATGTTCTTACAAATTCTGGTTCAAAAGATAATGTACGTTGGGAAATTTCGACACAAAATCCAAAAAAAGGAACATTCACACTTCTTATTAGACGTGGTGATGATTCTCATAAAAGAAAAACAACATTAGAAACTTGGAATAATGTATCACTTGATCCTAATTCAAGTAATTACATTGAAAAAATAATTGGAAGTCAAGTTTGGACACTTAATGGTTCTGGTGGAACAGATCCATATCTTTCATTAACTGGTGATTATCCAAATAAATCAAAGTATATTAGAGTTGGAGATGTAGTACAAACAGTTGATTATCTTGATGAAAATGGAAATATTAGAGTTAGTGCAGCTACTGCTTCACTTCCTGGTATTAATAGTGGTTCATTTGTAGGTGGTACAGTAGGACATGTAGGATTTGACGGACTTGGTAATTTTGTTGGAGATAGTGCTGCTTCTCCTCAAGCTTTATTCTATAATAATATGGTAGCTCAGAATATACAAGGATTTGATCCAGGGTCTGCTAATGACGGTAAAGACGGTAAAAATGCTTACGAAGATGCTATTAATCTTTTAGGAAATCAAGACGAATATGACATAAATCTTGTATTATTACCTGGACTTACAGATGCTGAGGCTAATGCAGGTTCTGCACTTATAACAAAAGCAATTGATATGTGTGAAGACAGAGGTGATTGTTTCGTTATTGCTGACCCAGGATTATATAGTCAAGCACTTACAACCGCAACAACTAAAGCTGAAGGTCGTGATTCAAATTACGCGGCTATGTATTATCCATGGATTCAAATTCCAGATTCAGATACAGGTAAAAATGTATGGGTGCCACCATCAGTAGTTATGGGTGGAGTTTATGCATTCAACGATAAAGTTGCTCACCCATGGTTTGCTCCAGCAGGTTTAAATCGTGGTGGTATTGACATGGCAATCCAAGCTGAACGTAAACTTACACATTCAAATCGTGATACTTTATATGATTCAAATGTTAATCCAATTGCAACATTCCCAGGACAAGGTGTTACTGTTTGGGGTCAAAAGACTTTACAGAAGAAAGCATCAGCACTTGATAGAGTGAATGTAAGACGATTAATGATTAAACTTAAAAAGTTCATTGCATCAAGTTCAAGATTCCTTGTATTTGAACAGAATAATGCTTCTACAAGACGAAGATTCTTGAATATTGTTAATCCATTTATGGAACAAGTTCAGTCAAACAGTGGTTTAACTGCATTCCGAGTTGTGATGGATGATACAAATAACACAGCAGATGTTGTAGATAGAAACATCTTATATGGTCAAATATTTGTTCAACCTACAAGAACAGCCGAATTTATTGTATTGGATTTCACAGTTCAGCCAACAGGAGCTACATTCCCTGAATAAATAACTGATATGGGAAGTCATTCACTTGGCTTCCCATAATCAATTAGGAGAAATTTAATGCCATCAAGTGTAAAAATTATAAGTCCTGGTGTATTTACAAACGAAATAGATCAAACATTTTTACCAGCTGCTGTCGGTGAAATAGGAGCGGCTTTGATAGGTCCAACTGTTAGAGGTCCTGCTGGAATACCAACTGTAGTAACATCATATTCTGAATATCAAGCTAAATTTGGAGATACTTTTAAAAGTGGTAGTAGTTATTATCAGTATTTAACATCACATACTGCTAAGGAATATTTAAAACATTCTGGACAATTAACTGTTATCAGAGTTCTTGCGGGCAGTTTTGGTGGTGCGTCAACTACAATTTCATCTTCAGTTGATCCTTCTACGGTGGGTGGTGGTACATATGCCACCGGTAGTTTTACAGTAGAAGCTGGAAACTTTGGTTCGGATAGTACCTCCCATCATTCAATGAGTATTGGCGGTATCAGTTTTGTTTATACAGGCTCTGGTTGGAATCCAGGTGTCGATGCCAATTCTTCTACATCTATATTTGTTGTTTCCAAATCTAATGTTACCACAACAGCCGCAGAATTTGCAGCTGTAATAAATAATGCAGATAGTTCCTCATTACATGGGTTGAGTATTTCAGCAAGTAATGCTGCTGGTATAGTTTGGTTATCATCCAGTAAAGCTGGTAGAATGCACGGATTAGATGGATTACAAATACCAGGGGCTTCAGCAATAAGTGGAACATTAAATCTTATATCATCATCAATAGTTGCATATACATCAATAAATCAACTACAAGGTGGTACAGAATTTGGATCTACTCAAAATTCTGTAACATATAAAACACCATTTAAATTACATACTTTATCAGATGGCAAAATTTTAAATAGTGGTGGTGATAACAATTTAGGAAGTGGTAATATATTAAAATCAGGTTCAAAAAATAATTTAAGATATGAAATAACTACTAGAAATAATAAAAAAGGTAGTTTTACCCTTCTAATTCGTAGAGGTGATGATACCGAAAAAAGAAAACAAACTTTAGAAACTTGGAATAATATCACATTGGATGAAAATGCTAGTAATTATATTAGTAAAATAATCGGTGATCAATATTATTCATTACAAGGTAGTGGAACAACTGATCCTTATTTACAACTTACTGGTGATTATCCAAATAAATCACAATATGTTCGTGTAGAAACAATAGAACAAACTATAGATTATTTGGATGAAAATGGTAATGTTAGAGCCGGTGGAGCTGCTTCTGCTTCGTTACCAGCAAATGGTAGCGGTTCATCAGGTGGATCTTTTGCGGGAGCTAGTGATGGAACTGTTCAACATCCAAAGAATTTTTATGACAACATAGCTGATACCAATTCACAAGGACTTAATTTAAATGTTGCTGCTAGTGGTAAAACATCTTATGAAGATGCTATTAACTTGTTAGGTAATCAAGATGAATATGATATAAATCTATTGATGATGCCTGGAGTTACAGATGCTGGAACTGGTGGTTCTACATTGATTGGTAAAGCAATTGATATGTGTGAAGATAGAGGTGATTGTTTTGTCATAGCCGATCCTACTAACTATGGTGGATCTATATCATCAGCAACAAATGAAGCTGCAGCTAGAGATTCAAGTTATGCAGCTATGTACTACCCTTGGGTTCAAATTAGAGATGCAGATTTAGGTAAAAGTGTATGGGTCCCACCATCAACGGTGGTAGGTGGCATATATGCATTCAACGACAGAGTTGCTCATCCTTGGTTCGCTCCGGCTGGGTTAAATCGTGGCATACTCAATTCAGCAGTTCAAGTGGAAAGAAAATTAATACATGCAAATCGTGATACATTATATAGTTCAGATGTTAATTCAATTGCAACTTTCCCAGGTCAGGGCATCACTGTTTGGGGCCAAAAGACACTACAGAAGAAAGCATCAGCTCTTGATAGAGTAAATGTAAGAAGATTATTAATTAAACTCAAAAAGTTTATTGCTTCAACATCAAGATTCTTGGTATTTGAACAAAATACAGCGGCAACAAGACGAAGATTCTTGAATATTGTTAATCCATTTATGGAACAAGTTCAGTCTAATTCGGGATTAACTGCTTTTAGAGTTGTAATGGATGAAACAAATAATACTCCAGACACAATTGATAGAAATATCTTATTTGGTCAGATATTTGTTCAACCGACACGAACTGCAGAGTTTATTGTATTGGATTTCACAGTTCAGCCAACAGGAGCTACATTCCCTGAATAATATATATACATTATGGGTATATACGAAAAACCATCATTTATTTGATGGTTTTTTGTTGTTCTTTTATATTTATATATGAAAAAGATTATGATTTTTTAAATAGATAAATTGGAGAATTGAAATGGCTGAATTATTAGAAGCTAATGATATAATGTTTACACCTTTTGAACCGAAGTTGCAAAACAGATTTGTGTTTTCTGTTGATGGTATTCCATCATATTTAGTTAAAACAACAGGAAGACCAAAAATTACATTTGAAGAGGTTGAACTTAACCATTTGAATGTGAAACGGTTTGTTAAGGGTAAAGGAACTTGGGATCCATTAGATATAACTTTATATGATCCAATTGTTCCATCATCAGCTCAGGCAGTTATGGAATGGATTAGATTATCACATGAATCAGTAACTGGTCGTGATGGATATTCTGATTTTTACAAAAAAGAATGTAATATTCAGGTATTAGGACCAGTTGGTGATATTGTTGAAGAATGGACATTGAAGGGAACTTGGATAACTAATGCTGACTTTGGTTCATTGGATTTTTCTACGAATGATCCTGTAGAAACTACTGTTACTTTGCGTTATGATTACGCAGTACTTCAGTTTTAATATTATTATACATATTATTATAGTAAAAAGCCATCGTTGAAAAATACGATGGTTTTTTTCATTTTGTATATATTTATATATGAATAGAGTTATAGAGGTTATATGGAAACATTTAATGAAATAATAGAAGTTATATTAGAACACGAAGGTGGTTATGTAGATGACCCACATGACAGAGGTGGTGAAACAAAATATGGAATAACAAAGAAGTTTTATCCAAGTGTTGATATAAAAAATCTAACAAAAGAACAAGCTAAAAAGATATATCATCAAGATTATTGGATACCAGCAAAATGTGATGAAGTTCCTCCACATTTAAGACATATTTATTTTGATATGTGTGTTAATTTTGGTAGAAGAGGAGCAGTAAAAGTGTTACAAAGAGCAGCTAATTCAAAACGAAAAGATAAACTTGAAGTTGATGGTGGATTTGGTCCAAAGACATTATCAGCAATACAAAAGTTAAGTATTGATAGAGTTAGAGCATATAGAGTATTAAGATTTGCAAATTTAGTTATCAAAAAACCAGAACAAGAACGGTTTTGGGTAGGTTGGTATAGAAGAGCAACAAATGTTTAGGAGAATAAAATGGCAGACAAACAAAAATTTCCAAGTGAGATAATTGATTTACCGAGTGGTGGTAAACTATATGGAAAAGACAATCCACTTTCATCTGGTAAAATTGAAATTAAATATATGACAGCAAAAGAGGAAGACATTCTTACATCACAGAATCTTATCAAAAAAGGTGTTGTGTTGGATGTATTATTAGATTCACTTATTTTAACAGAAGGTATTAAATCGGATGATTTATTACTTGGTGATAAAAATGGTATCATGATTGCTTCTCGAATTTTAGCATATGGTCCTGAATATTTAGTTGAAATACAAAATCCAGTTACAGGAGAAAAATTTGAACATAATTTTAATTTAGCAGATTGTCCATTTAAAGAATTACCTGAAGATGCTGATTATTCAATAAATGAATTTATGATGGAGTTACCAATTTCAAAATGTAAGATAAAGTATAAATTACTTACTGGTGTAGATGAAAAAAATATAATAAAAGAATCACAAGCTAGAATGAAATTTGGTCAAGGAACTTCTGAAATAACTACGAGGTTAAAACATTCTATTATAGAAGTAGATGGTAAATCTGAAATTGGTATAATAAATACTTTTGTTGATAATATGTTATCTAAAGATTCATTGGCATTGAGAAATGAAATGAATAGAATTACACCAGATATAATATTGATACAGGATATAGAAATGGAAGGAGAGATGGTCAAGGTAAATATACCTATGACCACTAACTTTTTTTGGCCTGACGTTACAGCATAAACCACAAATTCACGAAGAAATATTTCAACTTATATATCATGGTCAGGGTTTTACACATGCTGATGTGTATGAGATGCCTGTATATTTAAGAAAATTTTATTATAGAAAATTAGTTGATACGAAACAACAAGAACAAGAACAGATAGATAAAGTATCAAATAAACAAAGATACACGCCACCACAACAACCAAAAAAATCAAAAGTGACAACTAAATACAAACAATAATTTTCTATAAATTTGATATTTATTTATGAGTTGTTATATTTAAAATAATGATGGAGAATAATATTGGCAAATATAGGTGATGGATTTGATTTTAGTGGTCTAGGAAACGAGATAGGAAGTGTTCGTGCTCTTTTCAAAGATTTATTTAAAACTCTCAAAGAACATACAAAAGATGCAGCTAAAGATTTTAAAGATTTATCTAAAGATTTGTTTGATTCTATTGATGGTGTGTTGGGTGGTGTTCCTGGTAAAGTTAAAGATTTTATAACAAATCCAATTGGTGGTGCACTTACATTAATTGCTGGAACTATGGCAGATTTTGTAGCTCAAACCGATGATTTGGGTAAGAAGTTTGGTGCAATTGGTGTAACTGAATTTAGAGTTGACATATTAGCAGCTAGAACTGAAACATTAGCATTGGGTAGAGGATTTGATGCTATAACTGATACTATGAGTGAATTAGCTGATAATTTTGGTATATCCGCTGAAAAAGCAGCTGAAATGTCCACAGATATAACAGAAGCTTCTGTCGCACTTGGTTTGAGTAATACTGAAGGTTCAAAATTAATTGGTATTTTGTCAACGGGAACAGGATTATCAGCTAAATCTGCAATTAATCTTTCAAAACAAACAGCTTTACTTGCTAAACAAGAAGGGTTAGTTCCTAATACTGTGATGAAGGATATGGCTGACAGTTCAGAATCAGTTGCTAAATTTGTAAAACAAGGTGGTAAGAATATTGCAGTAGCAGCTATTCAAGCTAGAAAACTCGGAACAAATTTATCAACAGTTGCTAAGATAGCAGAGGGTTTATTAGATTTTCAAAGTTCTATTGAATCTGAAATGGAAGCTTCAGTAATGATTGGAAGACAACTTAATTATCAAAGAGCTCGTGAATTAGTTCTTACTGGTAATTTGTCAGAAGCTATGGGAGAAATCGTATCTCAACTTGGGAGTGAAGCAGAATTTTATAAATTAAATTCATTACAAAGAGATTCACTCGCAAAGTCAATTGGTGTGGGTACTGATGAATTAGCTAAATTTGTAAAGTTACAAGGAAAATCAGTTTCAGAACAAATGGAATTAACATCTATGCCATTTGATGAATTGATAGCTGACGATGCTATAGCAAGTGTCACATTGTTAACTAATAAATTAAAAGCAATGGGTGCAAGATTAACTGAATTGCTTGCAAAATTTACTGGCATGATTGGTATAACTAAAGACAGTTCTATTGGATGGGATATAGCTAGAATAGCTGGAATTGGTTTAGGTATTGCTATAATTGGAATTGGTTTAGCTGCAGTAGCATCATCTTTAAAAATTTGGGCTATGAGTAAGATATTAAAGAAATCTGGAAAGGGTTTCGCTGAATTTGGATTGACAGCTTCAGCTGCTGTTCCTATATTATTGGTGATTTCTGGAGTAGCATTATCAATTGCGGCAGTATTTTTATCGTTTGGGAAAGCAATTGAATTTGCGGGTAGAGGAATAAAATCAGTAACAGAAGGTTTTGCTGTGCTCGTACCTAAAGTTCAAGATTTAATTGTAGCATTACAGGAAAAATTAACTTTGGGTGGGATTGGAAGAATTGTATTGTTATCTGCATCATTGACTGGATTATCGATATCATTAGCAGCAGTTGCAGCATCAGGTATATTTGCACTTCCAATTTTAACAGCATTAAATAAGTTTGGATTGATTGGTGTTGGAAAAACAGATACGACTGAAACTGGTATGACGATAAGTGAAGTTTATGATAAAAAGGTTAGTGATAAAATAGATATGTTGCAAAATGAAATTAATGGTCTTAGAGATGATATGAAATCATATTTTGGTATTGGTGGTACAGTAGCGGTAAGCATGGGTAGAGAAACCATTAAAGGAATTGAAAGAGCACAATTTGCAACTTAACGGAGAAATAAATTGGGTTTAGAAAATCTAAAAAGTATATTTTCAGAAGACATTGGTGTTAATAATTCTGTTCATAGTGGAAGACATAATAATCCAGATGAAAGTTATGAACAGCATGGAATTATTGCTTCTCAATTGAATATTGATGGAACAATACCTATTTTCGAAACACCATTTGAACTTGGATATCCAAGTTCAATTGGTGTTAATAATTCTGTTCATAGTGGAAGACATAATAATCCAGATGAAAGTTATGAACAGCATGGAATTATTGCTTCTCAATTGAATATTGATGGAACAATACCTATTTTCAAAACACCATTTGAACTTGGATATGGTGATTATGCTGGTCATTCTACTGATAAACCAGGAGAGGTGAATCCATCATCATTTTCATCAGGTATTAAATTTGTAGATTCATTATTACCAAATATGATAACATTAAAAACCACTGGTACAGGAATATTTACAACACTTAATTATATTAACAATGCTACAGGACAATCACTTATGATAGATAGTTCAATAAATAGCATGTTAGGTTCTGTTGGTATAAGCACTCAATTGTCTTCCTCACCGACGAGGTATGAAGATACTGTTTTGGAAATAGCTACAGGTTTTGATGGAACTACTAATCCTGATGGAACTACTAATGTACCTTTAATACCAATTGATGTAGGGGATGATCATTTATATCCATACAGAGGGATAGTTTTTGAAGTGCGTGATGAGAAGAATTTAGATAATCATCCTAAAATGGGTGGTAGAACAGTATTCATAAAAAAGAGAGATCCACTTTTAGAACCATCTATGTTTGAAAATATATTTTCAGGAGTGTCAAAATTAACTGGATTAGAAGATATTATTGATTTTAAATTACCAAGTGTTACAATTACTGGTGGTAGTGGTTTTGACTGGGGTTTTAATAATTTTAGACCACAGATAAAAATTGATGCTAAAGCATTGGCAGATAAATTGAAAGAAATGTATAATAGGATAATGTCTACAAATATTAATATAAAGTTACCGGTTTCATTTAAATTACCTGATATTGGTGGAATGTTAAAGGGAGTGTTATCTAATTTACCTGATATTGATTTAGGTTTTACATTACCGAAAATTAATATACCTAAATTAAAAGGTTTAAAATTATTAAAATTGACTAAAGATATGTTTGGAACTATAACTACATCTGGTGGTAGTTTGTTGATAAATGATGTATTCTCTGATTTTAAAAGTTTAATAAATCATCCAAGTTATGGTGAATATGGTGGAGTTAAAGATAAAAGAATTTCACCAAGATCTTTAATAAATGCTAAAGCCGGACATATCAATGAAGGTACGACTATTCAAGTTGCCAGTGAAAAATTCGACATCAATAAAACAAGACCTGGTTCAGGACCATATAGTAGATTGGTATCAGCAGCTGCTGATGTTGATAAACATTATTCACCAAAAGGAAATGAAGGTAATTATATGTTGGGTTCTATGGATCATGGAACTCAATTTGTATCTGGTAAAAAACCAGATCCAGCTGGTGATTTTATGACATTATTTCCAATTAAATCTGGAAAAGATCATCTTTGGGAAGCGATGGAGCTTTTTGATTATATGCCAACTGCAACTGGCAAATACGGAATGCCATTATATTTTCAAGATTTAAGAGACAATTCATTTATATTGTTTAGAGGTTATATAGATGGAATTACAGAAAACCTTTCACCATCATGGTCATCGGAAAATTATTTAGGGAGAAGTGAACCTGTTTATATTTATGAACGTAGTGAACGAATTATTTCATTTAATTTGAAATTATTTGCTCAAACTGAAGATGAGCTTGATGTACTATATACAAAGAAAAATAAATTAACTTCGTTATGTTATCCAGAATATAAGAATGATGAAGGAATTGGAAAAGATTTTTCAAGAATGAAACCACCACTTACGAAATTTAGAATAGGTGATTTATATGGAACAGATGGTAATGAACTTGCTGGATTTATAGATTCATTATCTTATACTGTAGAAGATGCATCATCTTGGGAAATAAAACATGGAAAACAAGTTCCAAAACTCATGTCAGTTGCTATAACATATAAAGTTATTCATTTACAACCACCAAATAATGCTACACCATTCTATGGTTTTGTAGGAACAACAGGAGCATAATAAAATGGGAAGATATGAAAATACTAAAACAAATAGACAACGATATACAGAAGAAGAGCATGCCGGAATAAGAAATGGTGGGTTTAGAAAATATCAAACTACTGTGTATGACAAAGTTCCAGAAGATAACAGTGATATTTATGTAATAGCACAAGAAGGTGATAGGTTAGATAATTTAGCTGATAAATTTTATGGTGATTCAAGTTTGTGGTGGTTTATTGCAAGAGTAAATAATTTATATTCTATGAATATTGAAGCAGGAACATCATTAAGGATACCATTATCTACAGTATTAGCAAAAGGGTTTTAATTTATGTCATCAATCAAGAATAGAGTATTTGGATCTGACATACCAAATGAAATAAAAGCTAAATTATTTGTAAGACAACAATTAGCTGGTGAACATAATACTTCAGATAGCACAATTGATGGTGTTTCTTTTGGTGAAACTATTGGTGAAATGCATTTTGATGGAATGGCAGATTTATCATCACGAACACCATTTGCAAGAATGTGGACTGCTGTTCAGATATATGATCCAGTTAAATATTCAAAAGAAGTTGACAATATAGCTGAAGATAAAGCGAGAAAATTACATAACGAAGGTCATAAAGTAAAGTTACAAAAAGATGGTACATGGAATGTTCAGAAAATATTACAGGCCGAAATACAATATGATACCGTTATATACACCATTGGAGATAACACATTAAACACACTTTCAGTTGAAGCAAATGCTTTAGTTCTTGGTGATAATAAATTAGGAAAATCTCTAACGGGCGGAGGAACATTAACCGGAAAAGATATTGCTCCTGGTGAAAATGAAACTAATTCAAATGAATTTATGAAACCACAAGCTGGTATAACATCAGTATCAATGACAACAGATGGTCCACTGGGTTCATTAAAAAGAACAACAGTTAATTTCAAGGTTCATAATTTTCATGATTTTGACAAAATTTATAGCAGATTTTTCTTAAAACCAGGAGCACAGATATTTATTGATTTTGGTTGGGATACATCCACATTATATAATCTAGAAGAAATTATAGTTGGAGATGTTCAAGGTAGTATTGATGAAGTTGTTGAACGTTCCAAAGGTGATTTAGAAGTTTTAGTTGGTCATGTTGTTAATTATGACGCGAAATTTACAGAAAATGGTAGTGTTGAATGTTCAGTTGAGGTTGTATCAAAGAATACTGCTTTAATTGGTACGAATTATGAAGATAATAAAGCTTTAAAATCAAGGATAAATATTTCACTTGAAAATGAGATTATCCAATTCGCATTAAACCATTTTCCAGGTGACGTAGCTGTCAAATTAACTAAAGCAGATTGGCAGAGGTCAACAACAGATAAAGAGCATTTTGAAACACAATTTAACAAATTTGCTGCGGAACGAATCAGTAGTAAAAAAAATATACCAAATGAAGCATCTATGCAAAGTGGTGTATTTTGGTATGGAGCAGAAAAAAGTGGAGCGGGTGAAGGTGAAAAAAGTATTTATATCTCGTTTGGCTTATTTGAAGATAAAATTTTAAATAGAGAATTTGCTTTTGGTGATAAAGATGAAATTGTTAAATTAATATCCAAGGATGGTATCAGATTTGATTCATCAAATTCTTTTATAAGATGGAATGATGATTTATTTAAACGACAATTATTAGTGGGAACATCAGATACAGTATCATTTATATTACCAGAAACATGGGATGAAACATATAACACAAGAAGAGGTAAATCTCCCAACAGGACACAGGAATTTTTAAATAATACTTATCTTGATCCATTAGGTGAAAGTTATGATTTAAATGATCCAGAAGGTGTCACTTATGAAGGAACTGAAGCTATTGGAACAGATGAATTTGAAAGTAGTTTAACGAATACAAAATTAGATAAAGAAACAAACAGAATGCCGTTAAGGGAGTTATTTATTTCTGTTAATTTAATAAAAAGAGCTTTTGAAGAAACAAATGATGTTGGTTCTTTATTGAAACGTATATTAGATACTGTAAATGATGATTCTTCAAATGTTTTTAAATTATCAATGTATAGTGGAACTAAAGACGCACAGTTGTCTATAATAGATTCAAATAAATTAGATGTTGATGATGATATATTCAAGAAATTATTTGTATTTAAACCAAATTCAAAAAATTCCATTGTTAAAAATTTTGATTTTTCATTATCAACACCACAAGGCAATATAGGAAATATGATAGCAATAAGTGGGAGAAGTCCAGGAACATCTATTTTTCCAGTAACTGATTTTATTGATAGAATGTTGGCGATGGAAGTGATTGAACAGAAAGTAAATAAAAGTGAGGATGATGAGAGCGAAAGCATAATCGGTGTTAGATATTTTCCAGAAATTGGTGATAATGCAGATAAATTTGAATATCAATCAAGTTTAGAACCTGGTTTGGATTTGGATTTTGTAAGTGATGATTTGAAAGTGTTTGGTGATGTAATGGTTACTAATGAAGCTATTAATACAATTAACATTAATTCAGCTGAAACATTTAGAGATCTTGACGGATATGAAACAGAACCAGATTATAAAGAAACCGAAAATGAAGAAAAAGATAATTCAGAAAAACAAGCAGCTGATGATAAAGCTAACGGATTAGATGTAGTTTCATCATTGAAAGAATATTTTGACAGACATGCAAAAAGAAATTCTATGCAAATATTACCAACAATTTTACCAATAAAAGTTTCTTTATCCATACATGGAATATCATCATTAATACCTGGTGATTTATTTAGAATTGATTATTTACCACAAAAATATCGTGAGTATGTTTATTTCCAAATAACTAAAGTTAGTCATGATATATCATCTTCAACTTGGACTACCACATTAGAAACTGTAATGAGACTGAATCCATTGGAAAAAGAAAAATCTCCTGATATCTATAAATTAGATGAGGAAATTGTATTGGATAAAAGAATATTGAGAAATGGTCCAACCAAATGTAATGCTATATTAAATGATTGGGGCGGAGGCGATTGGAAATATGGTGGTGGAGGATTTAATGTTATTAGACGTTTAAGGTTAGATGAAGCTTCTTTTCGTGGTAGTTATAATTACATTAAATATGTTTTTAATTTTGTGGCGGAAAAGAATTTTACAATTAATCGGTTTCCTGTAGACTGGAATAATGGCGGTGGTTATGGACATAAAACAGCAGCAGGACCAATACCATATAATCTTATATATACAAGTAAAGAAAATAAAAACTATTGGGGAATACAATTAGTAAAAGATGAAATTTATAGACTTATAATTAATCGGAAAGGAACTTGGATTATAACTGAAATGACACATAATATAAATGAGTTTGATCACAATGTGGATCATAAATATTGTAAAAAAAATGATTCAGGCCTGCGAGATTGTGGTCCAGCCTCATCGGCAAATATTTTTAATGAAGAATGTAATGTATGTTATGAATGCGGTAAAGGTTTTGCTATTTGTAAAAAAGATGACTGTAATACAAACTGGTGTGATTTTGTTGATAACTGGGGGCTCATCCCAAATACTTGTAAACCAAGAAATGACGTTTGTTACTCTAATACCATCGGTGTTACTACTGGTGAGGCGGGTGGTGGTGCTGGTGGCGGTGCTGGTTAAATAAAAAAACACTTGTTTTTAACATAAAAAAGGTTGTATATTAAACTATGAGTTATATTGCAATACCGACATTTTCAGATCCATATTTACATCCACTACATAAGGATAATGGGTTATCTTTATTATATTTACGAAAGTGGGGTGATAGAGAAGGTAGAATGATATGTATAAATCATCCTGATTGTGGTGAAAGTGAAAGTATAGATGAGATAAAAAATGACCATACAAATCTTTATATAACACCAGATAAGAAGAAGCTCACACATATATTTCCAAATACAAGATTAATTGATGTAAATTATTTATCTTGGAAAGATACAAATTTACCAGTAGATTTAGAGAATATAAGATTAAATGCATATGATTTTTTTCATAGTAAGTATTACAATGTAAAAGATCTCAACGAAATCATACCATTTTCGAAACATAAAGAGTATTGTGATAAGGTATTTGATAAGATGGTGGAATCCTTTGTTAGAGTTTATGAAAGTGAATATCATTTGGATGTAACAGAAGCATTTTCTTCAATAGAGAAAAATGGTATAAAAGTATCAGATGATGTGTGTGATATATTTGATATGAGAGTAAAGAAGCATATATCAGATGGAAAACTATATTCACAATACAATTTATGGACATCAACAGGGAGACCATCAAATTCATTTGGTTCAGTTAACTTTTCTGCATTGACAAAAGAACAGAGAAGGGCGTTCATACCAGAGAATGACATATTAGTGGAATATGATTATGATGCATATCATTTACGGCTTATTGGTGATTTAGTTGAATATCAATTTGGTAAGGATTCAGTTCATCAACATCTTGCTGAGAGATATGGTTGTTCATATGAGGATTCCAAGCAGATATCATTCAGACAATTATATGGTGGTATTGATAAAGAGGTGCGTGAGAACATTGAATTTTTTGGATTAACTTATGATAAAATAAATACATATTGGGAATATTTTAATGATAATAAATACATAGAAACTGATATTTATAATAGAAAACTATTTATGGATAATTATATAGATATGAACAAGAATAAGTTATTTAATTATTTGATTCAGGCGTATGAAACGGAATCTAATATTAAAACGATTATTGAAGTTCAAAGATATTTATTAGAGAAAGAAACTAAATTGATATTATATGGTTATGATAGTTTTCTTTTTGATGTATCAAACAATGATGGAGTGAAAGTATTGAAAGATATAAAAAACATATTGGAACGGAATGGTCATTCTGTTAAATCAAAAGCCGGATTAAATTATGGTGATGTTACAGATATTACGGAGAGGTTACAATGAATAAATTAATAAATAAAATATTAACAGAATGGGCATATAAAGTAAATGACGGGATGCCTGATGTAAATAATTCATTGCACATGGTTCAACTTGAACGTAGTTTAAATGATTTAGAATTTCCAGAAGAATTTATTGTTGAGTTTATGCAGAATTTGAGAGAAGTTGATACTGATAGAAAAAAATTGATGAAAAAAATCATTAAATATAAAGATAAAGAAGGTAATGAAAAAGAAGCTACAGTTGGTGGTATTATAAAACAAGGTGAAGATCATCCAGGTTATAAGAAAGCTAAATCAATGGTTGATGAACCTAAAAAAGAAAAACCAAAAGAACCACGTGATAAAGAAGCTACCAAAGATTTCTTTAAATCAACATATGAAAAAGACGCTGAAAAAGAAAAAGATGATAAAAAAGATGATACTAAAGAAAAGAAGTCTGGGAATAAAGGTGAATTGACAAAAGTTGAAGGTGAAGATTCAGAAATAAAACAAAAAGCTTTGGATAATGGATATAAAAAGGGAACGGAATGGACAGCTCCTGGTGGTCCTGGTTCTATGTTCAATGAAATTATGTCGGGTGAAGGTGTTCATATATTAGACGAAAATCCTGATATGACAGAAGAAGAATTAGCTAGACAGATGTTTGAACAATCAAAAGATACAGCGTTAGGTCAACAACAAGCTAAATCTTCAATACCTGTAGATCAAATACCAGATGATTTAAAAGAAAATTTAAAGAAGGCTAAAGAAAGTGGTGATAAAAAAGCTATAAAGAAAGCTGAACAAGATATCGCTGTATATTCTAAATGTATAATTACTGCTAGAGCTGCTAAACAAAAGAAAATAAGAAAAGATGAAGGTGTAGTTGAATGTCAGAAACAAGGTAAATTTGGTGAACCACAAAAAACAATGAATTACTTTGGTTCATCTGAATCCATAAAAAAACAAGAAGAAGCAGTTGATGCTGCAGTTAAAAAGGGTGGAAAAATATTACTAGAGGATGGAACAGAAGTAGATTCTGAAGATATGAAGGATTTTATACGAGCTGGTGGTGGAGGTGCTAACCCATCTGATACTGCTATGTTTGTTGAAGATGATGATGGTAATTTGATGATTACATTCACATCCGATAAAATGAGTACAAGTGATATCCAAGATAATTCAACATTAGCAAAGCAAAATGAAAATTATGATAATAGTATAGATAAAAATCCAGATTTATCACCCGAACAGAAAGAAAAATCTAAATCTATTGTAAAAAAACATTCTGATAAAATGGCTGATTTAGAAACACAATATGCTAAAGTAACTCAACCAGCTGCTACTGCTATGAAAAAAGATGATGTGGGTAAAGTTATTGAAACTATGTCTACTCAAAAAGATACTAAAGAAAAATTTAATGATGTAAAAACAAGTTTGGATAAAGGTAAGAAAAGCCCATATTATAAACATTTACCAGAAGGATATTCTACACCACCAACAGATGAAGATGTTGCTCAAGCTATAATGAATAGAGTTGAAGCAGATGGTGGAACTGCTGATGATAGAAAAGTAATTCAAAGAACAGCAAAAACTAGAAAAGAATCAATGGGTGACGATGCTCCACTAGAATATGATTTACAGAAAAAAGTAGGGTCTATCAGAGAACAAGTTGTAAAAACTCAAAGACAGATTATAAATGAATTAAATGAAATAGAACCTAGATTGGGTACAGAAATAGAAGCTGAATCCGTTTCTAAGGGATTTCATTTGAAATTAATGGATGATGCTCCATACGAAAAAGGAAAGCCAGATACATTACTTCGTTCAGTTAGAGTAAATATGGGTGGTGTTATAGTCGATGGGAAAATATTAAGACATTGTACTGGTGTTAAAAATACACAAGAATTTAAGAAAAAGATGGAATTGGAAGAAACAGAAGAACTAACATATGATTCTAATAAAAAAGATGCAGATGGTAAACCTCTAGGTAATGTTACTGGAAAGAAAGTATATACTTATGTAACCGATTCTGATGGTGTTAGGAGATCGATAGGATTTAAAACATATAGACCCAAATCTGGAAAAACAGGAAAAACAGATAATACCTTACAATATTCAAAAGAGTTCCAAGATTGTTTAAAGGGTGAAACTGCTAAGAGGAGTTAATTATGAAAACCCAATTACTCTGCACATTCGCAACAAAAGATAAACTTGATGACACGATTGAGAATATTACAGATTCATACACAATAGCATTTAAAAAGATATATGTATTACAGAATGAAGATAAAGTGAATGAGTTAATATGTACATATAATGTAGATTTAGATTCAAAAGTAGATTTTAATGATGTAAAGGGAACAATATCATTACATAGAAAGAAACATTCAAACACACTTTACACAATTAACGCATTAAATGAAGTTATATCAAATTTAAATAATGGTGTTGTGGATAGTAAATTCATTGTACCTTGGGAGAATTTTAAGAACACATTGATGGTTACGAATGCAGATGGATTAAATAAAATTAACACAAGAATTTTTAAAATAATAAAAATAGATTAGTTGTTTTAGGAATTTAGTATATATTTATATATATAAAACATAAACAATAACAAGTATAGGAGAAAATGGTTATGGCTGATAAAAAAACAAAAACACAAGAATTATATTATTTTTATTCAGTAGGATGTGGATTTTGTAAACGAGTAGATCCAATTGTAGATGAATTTATTAAAGAAGGTCATAATATTTTAAAACTTGATTTAGCTGAACCAGACAATCAAGGTTTGAAGAATGAATTACAGAAAAAATATAATAAACAATGTGGAACACCTTGGTTTATAGATCCAGAAACAGGATATCAGGTTTGTGGTTTTAAAGAAAAAGATATTCTTATGAAATGGATAAATGGTGAAGATATTCCGATACCACCTAGACCTAAATCACCACCACCTAAACCACCATTTTACGGAGCATCAGAAAAAGATGAGAATAAGTGGAAAATTGAATATGAGAAGTGGTTGAAAGAAAATTCTCATGTACCGAAATTACAAACAGTTGAAGATATACTTAAAAGGCCAAGACCAAAATCAGATCCACCAAGACCACCTATGCAGAATGCTACAGATGCACAATTTGATGTTTGGGCTAGAGAATATAATAAATGGAAAGATGAAAACTCACATCTACCAAATTTACAACCATCTGATGTAATTATTCAACGAATTAAACAACAACAGATGCAACAACGACCTCAACCACCTCAGGTATCAAAAGATTTAGAAAAGAAGGTTGATGCTATTGAAGATAAACTTAATAGGTTGATAAAACATTTGGGAGTTAAATGAAATTTAAGCCAAAACCTACAACAGATAGAGAGGCTACAGAAAAAGAGTTAAAATGTATTGATAAAACAGAAGAGATGTTAAATAATGAGAGAGAACTCCCATCAACATCTCAAATGATACGGAACATTGCAGTTGACCACTGGCGTTCTTTAAAATCTTGGATTAAAGGTGGTCAGGTGATAGCTTCTCAAGATGAAGCGGGACGAAGATGGGAAATATGTAAACAATGTCCTGAACTTCTTTATGATGAAACGAATCCAGATACAGGAAAGAGGGATGGTAGATGTCCTTTATGTGGATGTTTTATGAATGTTAAAGTTCATTACGCTATTGCAGAATGTCCACTTGGAAAATGGAAGAAAGAATGTGGACATGGATGTGATTGTGGATGTGAGGAAGAGTGTGAAAATTAATTAAAAAAAGACTTGTTTTGTATGTCAAAAATGATATATATTACATAGATAGAAATGGTTATATGATTTAACCATAAACGATAAACGATAAACAATAAAACATAGGAGAAATATCATGGATATTAATGCAATCAAAGCAAAACTAACTAAGTTACAATCAACAACAAGTGACAACTTTTGGAAACCAGAACCTGGAAAACAAGTTGTTCGTGTTATACCTTACAAACATAATAAAGATAATCCATTTATTGAATTATATTTTCATTATAATTTGGGTGATAATAAAACGTACCTCTCACCAGTTTCATTTGGAAGACCAGATCCAGTTGATGAGTTCGCAGCAAAGTTAAAATCAACGGGTAACAAAGATGAATGGATTCAAGGTAAGAGACTTGAACCGAAAATGAGAACTTATGTTCCAATCATAGTTCGTGGTCGTGAAAGTGAAGGTGTAAAGTTTTGGGGATTCGGCAAAACTGTATATCAAGAACTTTTAAGTGTTATTGCTGACCCTGATTATGGTGATATCACAGATCCAATCACAGGTCGTGATATTGGTATTGAACGGCAGACACCAGCTGAAGCAGGTAATCAGTATGGTAAAACAACTGTTCGAGTTAAACCAAACCAAACACCGATTACAGAAGATGCTGAACTTTTGGAAAGCATATTTGAAAATCAACCTGACTTAACTGAATTGTATACTGAACCGACATATGATGAGTTGAAAGAAGCACTTTCTGGTTATTTGAATCCAGAGGTGGATGAGGTGAAGACACCTGATACACCATCAACCACTACTACCACTTCAACAGTTAATAAAGTTGAAGATGCGTTTGACGAGTTATTCAATAGTTAAGAAATAAACGAAATATGTGGTTGTTGAAGACGGGAATAAAACCGCCCGCAGTTTGTAAACATCTGAAACGATGGGAGAAAGGACTTCTCTGGAGAACTTAAAGTGTCACCGGATACAACCACATCATTCATAATAGGAGAAAGTTATGTCAAATAACAGAGATGAATTGGCTAGTGTCATAGCCGATGAACTAAATAAAACTTTCAAACATCAACAAGTTGCTTATTTCTTACAAGATGGTGGTTCTAATCCAACTAAAGTAACGGATTGGATTTCAACTGGTTCAACGATGTTAGATTTGGCAATTGCCAATAAACCGAATGGTGGTGTTGCTGTAGGTAAAATCACAGAGTTAAATGGCTTAGAGGGTAGTGGTAAATCTTTAATTGGTTCTCACTTATTAGCTTCAACACAGAGAAAAGGTGGAATTGCTGTTTACATAGATACAGAATCAGCAGTATCACCTGAATTTCTTGAAGCGATAGGTATAGACACAAAGAATATGTTATATGTTCATTTGGAGACAGCTGAAGAAGTGTTTGAAACAATTGAAACAATTGTTACAAAAATAAGAGAATCAGATAAAGATAAGTTAGTTACAATTCTTGTTGATAGTTTAGCAGCTGCATCTACAAAAGTAGAGATGGATGCTGAGTTTGACAAAGATGGTTGGGCAACTGCTAAAGCTATTATCATATCAAAAGCTATGAGAAAGATTACTCAAATGATTGCACGTCAAAAGATAGCTCTTGTTTTTACAAATCAATTACGACAAAAACTTGGTGTGATGTTTGGAGACCCTTGGACAACGAGTGGTGGTAAAGCTTTACCATTTCATTCATCAACTCGTGTTCGATTCAAGAATACAGGACAAATCAAAGATAGTAGTAAAAAGAATACTATTGGAATTAAAATTAAAGCACAAGTCATCAAGAACCGATTAGGTCCACCGATGAGAACTGCTGAATTTCCATTGTATTTTGATACTGGTATTGATGATTATGGTTCTTGGCTTACAGTAATGAAAGAACATAAGTTACTTAAACAAGCAGGTGCTTGGTATACAATCAATCATGCTAATACAGAAACAGGTGAACTTATCAAAGAATACAAATTTCAATCAAAGGATTTTGAAAACTTATTGTTAGAGAATCCAGATTTGAAAGAGTTTTGTTATCAGAAGATATGTGATGCTTGTATTTTAAAATATGATTCAAAAGAACTTGGTATAGATGATGTAAATGAAGTTGATGAGGTTGTAGATGAACTCTAAAAAAATCAGGTGAAGCGTAAATGGAAAAGAAAGATTTAAACGAAAAGTTTATATCCTTTCTTGACCAAACAAAAAACGAAGAACATAAAACAGTTACAAGATTGAATGATAGGGTGTTGATAGTTGATGGACTCAACACCTTCATTCGAGCGTTTTCAGTTAATCCATCAATTAATGATGATGGAATGCACATTGGTGGGATGATGGGTTTTCTTCGGTCATTACGATATACATCAGACATATTAAAACCTTCAAGGATAATTGTTGTGTTTGATGGTAAGGGTGGTTCGACAAGACGAAGAAAACTATATCCAGAATATAAAGCTACTCGTAAGGTCAAGAAAAGATTAAACAGAAATGTTGATTGGGGAACTGCTCCTCAAGATGAAGAACAGTCGATGATACAACAGATGGGTAGGTTAATTGAATATTTAGAACAATTACCTATTACTCTTATATCAGTTGATAATGTTGAAGCAGATGATGTGATGGCTTATATTTCTCAACAGATACTTGTAGAGAGTGATATATTTTTAATGTCAACTGACAAGGATTTCTTACAACTTGTAGATGACAGAGTTAAAGTTTGGTCACCAACCAAAAAGAAACTATACAATAAAAGAGAAGTTGAAGAAGAATATGGGATACCATCAAGAAACATTTTAACATATAGAATATTAGATGGTGATAAGTCAGATAATATTGCAGGAGTTCAAGGAGCTGGATTGAAAAGTATAATTAAATACATAGAACCAATTATAGAAGACAAAGATTTTAATGTTATGGATTTAATTGATTATGCAAATAGTTCAGATAAAAAAGTAAAACTATTGGAAAATATAAAAAATAATAATAACTTATTAAAGAGAAATTATCTATTGATGCAATTAAATAAAGTAGATATTCCTAGACATATAAAGTTGAAAATACAAGGAGCCATAAATAGAGAAGTTCCACAATTAATAAAACATCGATTTCAGGTTTTATTTTTACAAGATAAATTAAGCAATCAGATAAAGGATTTTGATAGTTGGATTCAAGAATTTACAAGAATTGATAGATTTCGGGGGATTAAAAGGGTTTGACAGATAATTTAAGCACTTTCGGATACACATTTCAGATTAAGATATTATCATCTTTAATGGCTGATACTAATTTCATAGCACAAATCTATGATATATTTGATGAGAGTCATTTTGATAATGATAGTTTGAAATGGATAGCTAAAGAATGTAAATTATATTATAACGAATATAAACAACCAATAACATTAGATGTATTTAAAGTAAAGGTAAGTGAAGTTCATAACGATATTCTGAAAATAACAATCATTGAAACACTTAAAGAAGTAGTTAGATATTCAGAAGCTCCGGATTTAGAATTTATCAAAGACCAAGCACTTAATTTCTTTAAGAATCAGACATTAAAAAATGCTATTATCGAATCAGTTGAGATACTTGAAAACAAAGGTGATTTTGATACCATCAAACAATTAGTTGACAATGCTTTAAGAGCTGGAACTGAAAGAAATATTGGACATGAATATATTGATGATATAGAGGTTAGATATTCAGAGATGGCTCGTAGCACAGTTGAAACACCTTGGGATGTTATGAATGAATTGATACAGGGTGGATTGGCGGGTGGAGAGTTGGGTGTTATTGTAGCACCAGCTGGTATTGGTAAAACTTGGATTCTTTGTGCACTTGCGGCTGGTTCAATGAAACGGGGTTCAAATATTGTTCATTATACATTAGAATTAAATGAAGCGTATGTTGGTTTAAGATACGATAGTGTATTTACAGGGATAGCGAATCAGAATTTAAAATATCACAAAGATGAAGTAAAACAAAAGATTGAAAATATAGAAGGTGAACTTATTGTTAAATATTTTCCAACAAAGACCGCATCAGTAAATACGATATCAGCTCATTTACAGAAACTACGAATGATGGGAAAAGATTTCGATATGGTTGTAGTTGATTATGCTGATATTCTTAAAGATACTAGTAATGCAAAGGAAGTCAGACATGCTCTTGGTAACATATATGAAGATTTGAGGGGATTAGCTGGTGAGTTTGATATTCCAATTTGGACAGCTTCACAAGCAAATCGATGCCACATTTTAACTGATAAAGTAGAAACTGAAAATGGTAAAATAGAAATTGGTAAAATAAAAGAAGGTGATGAAATTTTAACTCATCTTGGATATAAAAAAGTAACTAAAGTTTTTCCAGTTGAGAAACAACCAGTATATAAAGTTAAATTAAAATCAGGAAAAGAGATAACCATTTCAGCCGACCACGATTTACCGATTATGTATGGGAAATTAAAATCAGTATCTACGGGATTAAAAGTTGGTGATAAATTATTTACAAAGAAATAATAATGCCAGATTTTAAGTGTGGAAATTCTATAATTGAATTTGATTGTGAATATTGGCACGATGAAAATCTTGATGGTCAGAGAGATATTATTTTGGAAAGTAAGGGATATAAAATTTTACGAATAAATGATATTGAATATAAAACTGATACGAATAATGTAATCAAAAAATGTAAGGAATTTATAAATGAAAATGCATAACTTAAATCCAGAAGATTTTGTAATGGATGAAATTGTTTCAATTGAATTAGTTGGTGAAGAAGATACTGTTGATATTACAGTTGAGGATACGCATATGTTTTTTGCTAATGGTGTATATTCACACAATTCAGCACTTGATGAAGATATAATCGAAGCACAAAAGATAGCGGAGTCATATCAAAAGATTATGACAGCAGATTTTGTAGTTTCATTAAGTAGGAAAGTAGAAGATAAGATTGGTAATACTGGTAGATTTCATATTATTAAAAACAGATTTGGACCTGATGGTATAACATTTCCAGCGAAGATAAACACAAACACAGGTGCTGTTGAGATATATGAATCTACAAGTGTAGGTGGTAAAGAGACACAGAATAAGATTGATAATAGAGATAATTTAATGAAAAAGATGTTAGCAAGTAAATATGATGATTTAATGAAGAGTGATGAAGATATTACATCTTAAATAGAAAAAATAATAGAGGTAAATTATGAAAGAAAAAAAAGAAATGACTTTAGGTGAAACTTGTAGGCAATTAATAAAAGAATCTGCAGATGCTATTCTTAACACTATATTTTCTTTAAGTGAAACTAAGGTAGAAGAAAAACCAAAACGAGCAAGAGGCAAAAAAGGTAGATATTTAGCAGATGATAAATTTACTAAAGATGTTAATGAAGCTTGGGTTGGTGGTAAAGCTCCAAAGAAAACAAGGAAGAAAAAATGATTAGTGTAGATATTGATAAATTAGAATATCCTATAATTATAGAAGTATCAGAAAATTATTGGGTATCTTCACATGATGTAGAGTATATTGAAAGTAACTGATTTCATAGTAGAACCAGTTGAAAGAAAGGTAATACAATCTTTCATACATAAATGGCACTATTCACATGATACAAACGGTATTCAACAAACACAATGTTTTGCTTTGTTTGATGATATGAGAATGATTGGTGCTATGATATATGCGTTACCATCCATGAAATCTACAGCTGCAAAATATAATCCTGATAATCCTTTAAGATGTTGGGAATTACGAAGATTATGTTGTATAGATGATACACCTACAAATACGGAAAGTTATTTTATTGGAAAGACATTGAGGTGGATAAAGAAAAATACGGATATAGAAGTTATTTTATCTTATGCTGATTTAGAACAAGGACACGAAGGTGTTATATACAAAGCTTCTAATTTTCATCATTTAGGACAAAGTGGTGGTGGTAGAATTTTAATGGTTGATGGTAAAAAATATCATGCTCGTTCCATGAATCAAAAAATAAAACCATATGGTAGAGAATTAAAAAGAAGATGGGAAAACAAAGAAGGTCATGGTTGGTGGGATTCATCTGAAGATGATATGTATTATGTTGATACAAAACCAAAGAACATTTATGTTTATTATTTAAATAAAAAAATAAAGAAGAAGTTGATGAAATGATATTTATAGATGTTCGTAATAGTAGGAGTTATAAAAATGTTAGAGTTTAAAAAATTTAGTTTATCAGACAATTTCATAGATCAATATAAGAGAAAGAGATCACCATTTGGATTTAATGGATTGGGTGAACTTGTTTATATGAGAACTTATTCTCGTATTAAAGAGGATGGGAAGAATGAGATGTGGTGGGAGACAGTTCGTCGTGTTGTAGAAGGAACTTACAATATGCAGAAACACCACATTGAGAGATATGATTTAGGGTGGAATGCGTGGCAATCACAGAGGTCAGCACAGGAGATGTATGACCGAATTTTTAATATGAAATTCTTGCCTCCTGGACGCGGTCTGTGGGCGATGGGAACATCAATCACAGAAGAAAAAGGATTATATGCCGCCCTCAACAATTGTGCGTTTGTATCAACAGTAAATCTCAAAGAAGATTTGGCTAAACCATTTACATTTTTAATGGATGCGAGCATGGTTGGGGTTGGTGTTGGGTTTGATACAAAAGGTGCTGATTCATTTATAATAAGAGGGCCAAAATCAGATAGAGATACTGAATTGTATGTTATACCAGATACTCGTGAAGGTTGGGTTGAAGCATTAAGGAGATTATTGGATAGTTATTTTCTTGGAGTATCACCAGTTGATTTTGATTATTCAAAGATACGAGCAGCCGGTGAACCAATCAAAGGTTTTGGTGGAGTGTCAAGTGGACATGAACCACTTAAAGAAGTTTTGAAATTGATTAGAGATGTTTTGGATAAAAATATAGGTGAACCAATATCGATAACGACAATTGTAGATATTATGAATTTGATTGGAAAGTGTGTAGTTGCTGGTAATGTCAGAAGAACAGCAGAAATTGTATTTGGTGATTCAACATCTGATGAGTATATTAATTTAAAGAATTATAAAAAGAATCCACATAGAGAATCATATGGTTGGACATCAAATAATTCAATCTTTGCCGAACTTGGTATGGATTATACACAAGCAGCAGAACGAATCAATGATAATGGTGAACCAGGATTTGCTTGGTTAGAAAATATGCAAGATTATTCTCGTATGAGAAATGGTAGAGATAAGAAAGATCATAGAGTTGCTGGTGGAAATCCTTGTCTTGAACAATCATTGGAATCATATGAATTATGTTGTCTTGTAGAAACATTTCCAAATAACCATGAAGATTTAGAAGATTATATTAAGACATTAAAATATGCTTATTTATATGCTAAAACAGTTACATTAGGAAAAACACATTGGTCTGAAACTAATAGAGTTATGTTAAGAAATAGACGGATAGGTTGTTCTGTGAGTGGAATAGCTCAATTCATTACAGATAGAGGATTACATAAATTAAAATGTTGGTTAAAGCGTGGATATGATTCTATACAAGATTATGATAAGTTATATTCGGATTGGTTAGCTGTTCCTCGTAGTATTAAAACCACAAGTGTAAAACCATCAGGAACTGTAAGTTTGTTAGCAGGAGCTACACCAGGATTACATTATCCTGAATCACGATTTTATATTAGAAGAATCAGATTATCAATTAATTCAACATTGATTAAACCATTGGAAAAGGCTGGTTATCATATAGAACCCGCATTTGGTAGTAAAAATACTACTGTGGTTGTAGAAGTTCCTGTTGATGTTGGTGAAGGTGTCAGAACAATTAATGAAGTTCCAATGTGGGAACAGATGTCATTAGCTGCCTTTATGCAAAAGTATTGGGCAGATAATCAAGTCAGTTGTACAGTTACATTTGATCCAAAGACTGAAGGTAATCAAATTTCATATGCTCTCAATTATTTTCAATACCAATTAAAGGGTATATCGTTATTACCTAAATTTGAACAGGGGGCATACAGACAAATGCCTTATGAAGAAATAACAAAAGAAGAATATGATAAGATGGTTAGTAAATTAAAATTCTTATCATTTAGACAAGTAAAAGGTAATGAAGCAATTGTAGACAAGTTTTGTAACAATGACACTTGTGAAATTGATTTCATAGAAACAAATGAAGAATTAGTGGAGAACTAAAATGAAAAAATTATTTTTAATGATGTTATTAGTATTATTTGGTTGTAATCAAGATATAACTCAACCACAAGATGAGTTGTTTACAAGGTCTATGGAACAACAAACAACAATTCCAGGTGACTTACCATGGCCAAGGATTGTAGGTGGAACAGAAGTAGACCCAGCGTGTCCTGATTGTAAGTATCCATTTATGGTATCAGTTCAAACTAACAGTGGATGGCATTTTTGTGGTGGTTCATTAGTTAGAGAAGATTGGGTTGTGACAGCAGCTCATTGTATGTCAGGAGAGAATACTAATTCGTTTAGAGTTAGAGTTGGATTACATAATGTAAATGGAACAACAGGGGCAGTAATAAGATATCCAGATCAGATAATTGTTCATCCAAATTACAATGGTGGGTCATTGAACAATGATTATGCTCTTGTTCATTTATCACAACCAGTTGCAGAGTTTGAATCAATACAATTAGTTACAGATGATTCACACGACGAAGAACCTGTAATGTCAACAACTATGGGTTGGGGAGCAATATATAGCGGAGGCCCTTCGTCTAATGTGTTACTTGAAGTAGATGTACCAATTGATGATGGTTGTGGAAATTATTCTAATAGTGATATTACTGATAATATGGTTTGTGCTGGTGATGGTAATGGTGGTGAAGACAGTTGCCAAGGTGATTCAGGTGGTCCACTTATCATGACTAATTCTGATGGTGAATATGAATTGATAGGCATTGTCAGTTGGGGATACGGATGTGCCGAAGCTAATTATCCTGGTGTATATTCAAGAATTTATACACAGTTACCTTGGTTTTTTGGTTATATTGGAGAACCTGAACCACCTATTGATGTAGTTTTAGGTGATACCAATTTTGATGGAGAGTTAAATATAATGGATGTTGTTGTTATGATTAACTTTATTCTCAATTTATCAAATCCAACAGAAGAAGAATATATAGCATCAAATTGTAATGAAGATGGAATGTTGAATGTATTAGATGTAATTGTTTTTATAAATTGGATATTAGGACTTGACTTTAATTCAGCAGTCATCTGGTTGAAAGATAATTTTCCACAATTAGAAGTTGAGAGAAGACTTCAAGAGTTGAACATAGGAGAAACAAAATGATTAAATTAGAATACATATGGATAGATGGTACTGAACCAACGGCTCAGTTGCGTAGTAAAACAAAAATTGTAAAAGAATTTGATAGGAGTGTATCAGGTCCATCTGGTTGTCCAATTTGGGGTTTTGATGGTTCATCAACTAATCAAGCACCTGGTGATAATTCTGATTGTGTTTTAAAACCCGTTAAACTATATGAAAGTCCATTAGAAAATCTATATTCTTATTTAGTTTTATGTGAAGTTTGGAATACAGATGACACACCACATGAAACAAATCATCGTTTTGTATTAGAAGAGTTATCATCAGAACATAGGGATGATGATGCTTGGGTAGGATTTGAACAAGAATATACTTTGTATAAAAATGGCAATCCTTTAGGTTGGGAAGATGGTGAACCTGCACCACAAGGCGATTATTATTGTGGTAGAAATATTGGTGAAAATATAGCTCGTGAACATATGGATGCTTGTATTAAAGCTGATATTCATATTGTAGGAATCAATTCTGAAGTGATGCTTGGTCAATGGGAATATCAAATTGGTGCTGGAGATACTCTTATAATGTCAGATGACTTGTGGGTTGCTCGTTGGTTATTAGAAAAGATTACTGCAAGATATGGGTTAACAGTTTCATTAAATCCAAAACCTGTTGCTGGAGATTGGAATGGAGCTGGTGCTCATACAAACTTTTCTACAAAAGCAATGAGAGAAGATGGTGGTGATATGGTTATCCATGAAGCCATTAAAAATTTAGAATATAAACATGATGAACATATAAAAGTTTATGGTTATGGTAATGAAAAGAGATTAACAGGTTTACACGAAACTTGTCCTATTACAGAGTTTAGATGGGGCGTGTCAGATAGAGGTGCTTCAATTAGAGTACCTTGGCAAGTAAGTAAAGATGGTAATGGTTATTTAGAAGACCGAAGACCATCAGCTAATTGTGACCCTTATAGGGTTTGTCATAAATTAATAGAAACAATATGTGGAGAATAAAATATGAAAAATATGTATGATTACAATAAAGCAGTAAAAAAGATGAGACAATTTTTTCAAGATAAAAAGGGATTTACTGAAGTTCCAGCACAGTCAAGGCAATCAATATTAGCAGCTTGTGAAGATCCAGCTACTATATCACAATATATTTTTAGTGGTATTAACTGGCCTTTACCACAGACTGGGCAGATGTGGTTGGAAAGGGATTTATTAGATAATCCAACAGTTGATGGTGTGTTTTGTATCACAACAAGTTATCGTAATGAACCTAATCCTGTTGAAGGTAGACACGACAAGATATTTCCAATGTTTGAGTTTGAGTCACATGGTGATATTGATGATATGATTAAGTTAGAAAAGGAATTGTTAGAACATTTAGGATTTGGTGATACATTTAAAGAAATAAAATATGATGAAGCGTCAGATAAATATGGTGTAAGTGAATTAGATTATGCTGAAGAAGAAGCTCTATGTAAGGATTTTACACCTTGTACATTCTTAACACATTTTCCATTACGAACACATCCATTCTGGAATATGAGACACGCTGGTGGTGGAATATATAATAAGGTTGATATTATAATGCACGGAATGGAAACAATTGGTAGCGCTGAAAGGTCTAGTGACACTCATGAAATGAGAGAACAATTCCATACAATTTCAGATGGTGAATATGCTAATCTCTTATTTAATCACTTTGGTAAGAAAAGAGTTGAAGATGAATTAGAAGAATATTTATCACTTGATATGTTTGAAAGATTTGGTGGTGGGATTGGTGTAACAAGAATGGTTCATGCGATGAAATCACATGGTTTATTACAATGAATATATTGATTAAATATTGTGGTATGTGGGGATATAAATCAAAGGCGCAGGATGTAGCCGATGAAATTTTGGATAAGTATAATGATTTGAAAGTTTTTTTAGAAGTCGGACATGGTGGTCAGTTTGACATTATATATGAAATAGATCCACCCGGATTATTATTTTCAAAAGATGTAACTGACAGGTTTCCAGAACCTGGTGAAATAATAGAAATAATGGAGAAGTATAATGGGAAAGCAAGTTAAGAAACATGGTTATAGTTGTAAGTTAGTCAGAGTTGTTGACGGGGATACTTGTGACGCAATGATTGATTTAGGATTTGATGTGTGGGTAAAAAATAGAATTAGATTTTATGGAGTTGATACTTGGGAATCAAGAACTCGTAATCTTGAAGAAAAGAAAAAAGGATTAGCTGCAAAAGCATATGTTAAAGATTTATTAGAAAATTCTGATGATGGTAAATTTTCAATTATATCATATGGAAGAGGTAAGTATGGTAGAGTTCTTGGTGAACTGTATGTTAAGGGAAACGATAAAAGTGTAAATGAGTTATTGAAGGAACATGGTCATGCCTATGAGTATATGGGTGGTAAAAAGAAAGTTTTTGGTAATTAATGAAAGTTGGTAATACACCATTAATAAAGTTATCAGATAAATTATATGGTAAACTTGAATCAGTAAATCCTGGTGGTTCTATAAAAGATAGACCTGTTAAATACATTCTTGATTCTTATGAAAAAGATGGATTACTAAAAAAAGGTGATACCATTATAGAAGCAACAAGTGGTAACACAGGTATATCATTAGCTATGATGTGTGCAGAACGAGGATACAAATGTATAATTGTTATGCCATCAGATATGTCAGAAGAACGAAAGAAGATGATGGAGTTCTTTGGTGCAGAGTTAGAAGAAGTTGATGCTGGTGATTTTGACGAAGCTATTAGAGTTAAAGAAGAATTAGCTGACTGGTATGGTTATGTAGAATTAAATCAATTCAATAATCCATTAAATATTGAATGTCATAAAAATACGACATTTGAAGAAATAGTAACTTCTCAATATACAGGACATATATCAGCTTTTATATTAGGAACTGGAACTGGTGGAACTTTAATGGGAATAGTACATGGAGTTCAAGAATGGAATATGGCTATGACACGAATTATAGCTGTTGAACCTACAGAATCACCTGTAATGTCTGGTGGTGAAAAAGGATTACATGGGATACAAGGGATTGGTGATGGTTCAAAGTTTTTAGTTAATATGAAATTTGTTGATAAAGTTATAACTATATCAACAGAAGAAGCGAAAGAAAGAAGTTTAAGATTAGCAAAAGAGAATGGTTTGTTTGTTGGTATATCTTCTGGAGCAAATGTATTAGCATCTGAAAGATGGATAGAAAAGAATGATCCATCTGGAATTGTAGTAACGATTTTATGTGATAGGGGTGAAAGATATTTTAGCGTATTATGAAATTTTTAAAATAGAAAAATAAAACTTGTTTTGCACATTAAAAAGGTTGTATATTAGAGTATGTCATATCAAAACATATATGTAAAGAGAACAAAGTCAGGTAATGAAGTTCATTTATGGGATGAACGAACTGGATATTCAAAGTTTCAATATAAACCATATGCTTATCTAAAATCACAGACAGGAACTTATCGGTCACTATATGGTGATAAGTTAAAGAAAGTAAGGTTTTGGACAGGGGAAGATTTACAGAAAGGTAATGTTTTTGAAAGTGATGTTCCAATTGAAACTCGTGTACTTGTAGATATGTATACGGATTCTGAAGAGATGTCAGGTGGCCATCGTGAGGTTTATTTTGATATTGAGGTAGAAGTAACTGGTGGTTTTCCTGAACCATCGAAAGCTCACAACAAGATTACATCGATAGCGTTATATGATAAAGTTGTAGATAATTATTTTGTATTTGTGATTTCGGACAAAAAACATAATTCATCACATGACAAGACAGTTGTTGAAACATTTGAGAGTGAGGAAGAGTTATTACAAAGGTTTTATCAGAAGTATATTGAGATACAACCAACCATATTAAGTGGTTGGAATATAGATGGATTTGACATTCCTTATTTATATAACAGGACTCGTAGAGTTTTAGGTGATTCATTTGCAAATTCATTATCACCTATTGGGGATATATTTTATTTAGAACATAAGAACAGATATAAGATTGCTGGTGTGTCGTGTTTGGATTATTTGAAACTATATAGGTTATTTACATATACTCAACAATCATCATATAGATTAGATTTTATTGGACAGCTTGAAGTTGGTATTGGTAAAGTTGAATATGAAGGAACACTTAACGATTTGTATGAAACTGATATAAATAAGTTTATTGAATATAACTTAAACGATGTTAAGATTGTTAAGGCACTTGATGATAAGTTAAAGTTTATTGATTTGGCTAGGGGTATTGCTCATGTTGGTCATGTTCCATATGAAGATGTATATTTTAGTAGTCGTTATCTTGAAGGTGCTATTCTTACTTACTTAAAGGGTAATGATATTGTTGCACCAAATAAAAAATTAGATGCTAGTGACAGAATGGATAAAGATGGTAGAAAGTTTTCTGGGGCTTATGTTAAAGATCCCAAACCTGGTAGATATGATTGGGTATTTGATTTAGATTTGACATCAATGTATCCAAGTATAATAATGTCATTAAACATATCACCTGAGATGAAGATTGGAAAATTGGTAGGTTGGGATTCGGAAGAATTTATTAAGGGAACAAAAAAGACATATTCACTTGAAAATGATGGCAAGATTCAGGGGAGACTTAATGAAGTTGAATTGAAAGAATTATTTGGTAGAAAGAAAATATCAGTATCATCCAATGGTGTATTATATAGAAATGATAAAAAGGGACTTATGCCAACCTTATTGTTAAAATGGTTTGATGAGAGGGTTGAATATAAAAGGTTGATGAAGAAACATGGTGATGAGGGTGATATGGAAAAGAGTGGTTATTTTAAGAGAAGGCAACATATTCAAAAGATTGTTCTTAATTCACTTTATGGTGTATTGGGATTACCAGTATTTAGATTTTATGATATTGACAATGCTGAAGCAACAACTGTAACTGGTCAAGAATTAATCAAGTTTACTGAAAAAATGGCTGATTATTATTATAACAAAGAATTGAAAACTGATGATAATCATGTGATATATGTTGATACGGATTCTATTTTTTGTAGTGCTGTTCCATTGATAAAACATAGAAATTCGGATGCTGATTTAAATGATGATGAATATATGACCAAAGAGATACTGTTAGTAACATCAGAGGTTCAAGATTTTTTAAATAAAAGTTATGATGTATTTGCTAAACGGTTTTTAAATTGTGATACTCATAGATTTGATATTAAACAAGAGGTTATTTCAAAGTCAGCATTTTGGGTTACGAAGAAGAGATATGGTCAGTGGATTATCAATGATGGTGGTTTTCAATGTGATAAGTTGGATGTAAAGGGTTTTGATATAGTTAGAAGTAATTTTCCAGTCGCGTTTAGAAAACTTATGTCTGATGTTTTGAAAGGTATATTAGATCACACACCGAAAGATGATATTGATGATATGATTTTTACATTCAAGAAGAGTTTGAAAAATCAATCACTGGATGACATCTCTCTTCCGACTGGTGTAAAGGGTATTCAAAAGTTTGCAGATAGATCTCGTGGAAAGTTTAAAGATGCCACTATATTTACAAAGGTAAAAAAGGGAACACCAGTTCATGTTAAGGCGACAATTATATATAATGATTTGCTGAAATATCATAATTTGAAAGAGACAGAACCTATCAGAAATTCAGATAAGATTAAATGGGTATATTTAAAGGAAAACCCATTGAACATAAAACAATTAGCTTTTAAGGGTTATAATGACCCACAGGAAATTATGGAATATATTAAGAAATATATTGACAGAGATAAGTTATTCAATAAGGCTCTTCAGAAGAAGATTGATATGTTTTATGAAAGTATGAATTGGGTATTGATTGACAAACAGAATACATTAGAGAGATTTTTTTAGAAAAAGCTTGTATTATATGACAAAAATGTTGTATATTAAAATAATAAATCATATAGGAGAAAGATAAGACAATGCAAAAAAGTAAGTTAGATAAGTTCATTCAAAAGTATAATTTGGGTGGAAATGTAAATAGTGTAAAATGGATATCAGATGGTGATTCTTTATCAACATCTTTTGTAACACCTGATAAATCATTATTGGGAACAGTTAAAATTGATAATTTTAAATTTGAAGAATCTGATGTTGGTATATATAAAACAGATCAATTAAAATCATTGATTGGTGTTCTTAGTGATGACATATCATTAACATTGTTGAAGTTTGGTGATAAGGCTGTCACCTTAAAAGTAAATGATAATTATGCATCAATTGATTATGTATTAAGTGATTTGTCGGTTATTGCAGATCCACCAGCTTTGAAACGTTTACCTAAATTTGGAACACAGATTAAAGTTGATACAAAGTTCATCAACACTTTTATCAAAGGTAAAGGTGCGTTAGGTGATATTGATACTTTTACAATCATAAATAATAAGAAATCTGGTAAAGTAGAAATTGTAATTGGTTATGCTTCAACAAATACAAATCGTGTAATTATTCCTGTTGAAACTATAGAATCAGATTTGAATACTGATATTTCATTTAATGCTAATTTGTTCAAAGAAGTGTTAATTGCAAATCGTGAATGCACATCAGCGACATTTGAAGTTTCTAATGAGGGATTAGCTAGGGTAAATTTCAAAGTTGATGATTATGATAGCACATATTATATTGTTGCTATGCAAGATGTAGATTAATGTGGCAAGAGCAAAATCATTAGCAGATAAAAAAAACAGGCATTGGAAATATATTTTATTGTTAGACAATGGTGGGGCATTTTTTGGTGATTCTTTGTGGAAGATATTTTCAGAAATGTTTTGGTGTTGGCGAAAGAGAGGTAAACAATGGAATCAATAAGTCATTCTCTTTGGGTGGAGAAATATAGACCAAAAGATTTAAACACATATATAGGTAATGAACATTTGAAAAGTAAGGTAGGTATCTATCTTGAATCAGAAGATGTTCCACATTTATTGTTGTATGGTGCTGCAGGAACTGGGAAAACGACATTAGCAAAGATAGTTGTAAATAATATTGATTGTGATTATTTATATATCAATGCATCAGATGAGAACAATGTTGACAATGTTAGAAATAAGATAAAGAATTTTGCTTCTACGATTGGATTTAAAGATTTAAAGATTATCATTTTAGATGAGGCTGATTTCTTAACACCGAATGCACAAGCAGCTTTGAGAAATCTTATGGAAACATTCTCAAAACATTGTCGGTTCATATTGACTTGTAATTATGTTGAACGAATCATAGATCCAATACAATCAAGATGTCAATCTTATAAGATTGTTCCACCGTCAAGAAAAGAGGTAGCGATTCATTTGAAGAATATTCTTGAAACTGAAAATGTTACTTTTGAACTTGATGATTTAGCTATGGTTGTAAATGCTGGATATCCAGATATTCGTAGAGTAATTAATTCAGCACAAAGACAAGTTGTAAGTGGTGAATTAAAGATAGATGTTGGTTCAGTAATTCAGAATGATTATAAGATACAGTTGTTGAATATGTTAATGAGTAGTGAGAACTTAAAAGTCATAAGAAAATATTTAGCAGATAATTCTGTTAGTGATTATTCAGAGTTATATAGATTTCTTTATGACAATCTTGAAGATTATTCTAATGGAAAAAATGCAGAGTGTATTTTAGTAATTTCAGAAGGTCAGTATCAAGATGTTCAGGTTGTAGATAAGGAAATTAATTTTATGTCTACTATAATAAAATTATTGAGGGTAATTAAATGAAAGAATTTAGAGTAGAAAATGTGGTTATGGATACAACTATAATAGTGACATTGTATAAACCGCCATATGAAGATGATGATATTTTAAAATATACTGATTGGAAATTGAAAGATGTAACAATAACAGAAATAACAATGGAGAGAGATGATGAATGATTTAAATAATGTAGATTTAACTCATGCCACAACATTGGAATGTGAGAAATGTGGTGGTGTGGGTTTTAAACAGACATTAATGTTGAAGAAATTATCAGCACTTGTATCACCAACAGGTAAAGAAGCTATGATTCCTGTTGCTGTATTTGCTTGTGAGTTGTGTGGTCATATCAATGATGAATTTAAAGATTCTTCTGGGATATCAACGGTGTAGACAGTGCCAGACTATACTTTTAAATGTCCAATTTGTTCTGTGTCTATAGATGTAAAACAGAGTATGAATGCATCAGCACCCATCTGTGAAAGATGTAAAGATGTTAGTAGTGGAATACATACACCGATAATGGAAAGGGTTTGGAAGATGAATAGTGAACCACAATTTAAAGGTGGTGGTTGGGCTAAGGATAATTATTCAAAACCACCTAAACCTAGTTGAAGTGTTAAAGATAAATCCTCGTGTTAGGAGTTTAGATGACGATATTTAATTGGTTAGACCAAATTTTAGTTCACAAAAAATCGTGGGATACATTTTCTGATATAGATAAAAAATCATTTAGCATATTCATAATAAATCGTTGGTTATCAATGGATAATGATTTTATAGAGATAGTAAATTATTTTCAAAAATATTCAATAGGATTATTAGAATCAAGAGAAGTATACAAGTGGTATTGTGATATTTTACCAAAGGGTAAAAGGTATAATAAATATGTTAAAGGTAACAAAGGTAAGAAATATGATAAAATGTTGATTTCTACAATGACTAGATATTTTGAATGTAGTAAATTACATGCTACAGAATATATTAAATTGATGAGTAAAGAAGAATTAAGAAGTATACTTGAACTTTATGGAACAGACAAAAAACAAATTAAGAAGGTATTAAAATGAGTAAAAAGATATTAAAAGATGCACCACAACGGAAGACATATAAAGTTGAGGATTTTGGTGAAGTCATTGCGACAGACAAAAATGGGAAACCATTTATAGCATATAAAAATGTTGAGAAGAAAGAAAGTAATTCTCATTTAACAGTTGATGCGGTTGCTTTAATGGAACAAGAATGGCCAGAGATGACAAAAGAGTTTAAAAGATTACAACGAGAACAATATGTATTATTTTGTCGTAAGCAACATGATTATGGTCCAGGAAATATATCAGTTGGAACACCATTACAGACACAAGAAGATGTTAAGTTATCTCTTACAGGATTATGGTTTAGAATTAATGACAAGATACAAAGAGTTAAAACTTTATTGATGGGAAATAAAGAAGCAGCTATAAACAATGAACCAATTGAAGATGCTTTTCTTGATATGTCAAATTATGGTATTATGGCTACAATCGTGAAGAATGGAAAATGGGGAAAGTAGACAAAACCAAAATAACCATTCGTGAGATATCGAAGAAGATAGCTAAAGATATGATTGTTAAGAATCATTATAGTCATGCTTGGACTAGTTGTCGTTATGCGTTGGGTATTTTTTATGAGATGGATAACGAACATAGTTTTTTTGATGAAAAAGATGAAAAGTTAGCTGGTGTTGCTGTTTATGGATATCCAGTTGGAGCTAAAGCAGCTTCTTCTATTTCACCAATGTTACAGGCGAAGGAAGCGTTGGAGTTAACAAGATTATTCATATATGAAGAATATGGTAAAAATATGGAAAGTATTTCTATATCTAAAACATTTAAGTGGCTGAAACAAAATGCTCCAGATATAAAAGTTCTAATATCATATGCAGATCCTGGTCAAGAACACATTGGTGGTATATATCAAGCTACCAATTGGGTTTATCAGGGAACTAATTTAGGAATTATGGATAATTATGGAATCAAATTAGAACCTGGTGGTAAGTGGATACATTCAAGAACTGTATTTGTTATGTTTGGTTCTGGTAATTTAGAACATCTGAAGAGCAGAATAGGACACACATTTTGGAGAAGAAAAGAACCAAGAAAACATCGTTTCTTTTATTTATTAGGAACTAAAGGGGAGAAGAAAAAGATTATGTCAAATCTTAAACATCTACAGAAACCATACCCAAAGAATCCAAAAGAATATGTTCCAGAGATAGAAGAAATTATAGTTGAAGAGAAAAAGGATTTTTATGAATAGAATATCATATTCACAGTTGTCTATGTTTTCTGATTGTCCACATAGATGGAAGTTAAATTATATAGATGGTTACAGAATATCAGAACCAAGTATTCATTTGTTGTTTGGAACAGCAATGCATGAAACATTACAAAAGTATCTTAATGTTATGTATGAGTTTACAGTTAAGAGAGCTAATCAACTTAATTTAGAACGAACATTACAAGAGAAAATGATTGAGGTATTCAATAAAGATAAAGAAACATATGGAAAAGATCCATGTACAAAAGAACAATTACAAGAGTTCTTCCAAGATGGTTGTGACATTCTTGATTTCTTTAAGAAAAGACGAGGTGAGTATTTCAGCAAAAAAGGTTATGAATTAATTGGCTGTGAAGTTCCAGTCGAACTAGATTTACAGAAAAATTTAAGATGGGTTGGTTATATTGATATTGTTATTAAGGATACAATTGGAGATGTGATTAAAATATATGATATAAAAACATCGACAAAGGGTTGGAACAAATGGATGAAAGCTGATGAGAATAAAACACAACAGTTACTGTTGTATAAACAATTTTATTCAAAACAACATAATTATCCTATTGAACAAATTGAAGTAGAATATTTCATAGTGAAGAGAAAATTATATGAAAATGTAGATTGGCCACAGAAAAGAGTTCAGAAATTTTCACCTGCGAGTGGAACTGTGTCAATGAATAAGGTAGCGAGAAAACTTTCAAAATTTATTGATGAGGGTTTTAATGATGATGGTAGTCATACAACAGATAATTTACTACCAACACCTAGTAAGAAATCTTGTAGATTTTGTGAGTTTAATCAAACAGAACATTGTAAAGTTGGAGTAAGGTCATGAGTAATTTAAGACATTATCGTCATAGTTTGAGATTAAAATTAGATGATATAATAATAAATGAAGCTTTTGAAAAAAAGATCTTGGAAAATATAAGATATTGTCGTAATTTAGTGGGTGGTCAATTTAGAGTAGTTTTTTGGTCTGATAAGGCTAACGCGTATGATACGAAGGAGTTTGTTAAACGGAATGAACATTTATTATTTGAGGTAAACACTAAAATTACAAAAAAGTTCGCACCAGTTTGGTATTTAATTAGAGGTCTTGGTGACAAAAGTGATTGGCGTTATAAAAGTGAGAGTTATACGAGTGATGATATATTAGATGGTATAGCGTCATTCATCAAATTAGTAAAACATATTAAGAATAGGGATAAAACTGAAAATGAAAGTAGGCATAGTAGGTAGTCGTAGATATGAAGATAAAAAGAAAATTAAAGATTTTATTTTCAAACTTAAAGAACAACATGGTGAAGATACAATTATAGTAAGTGGTGGTTGTAAAAATGGGGCTGACAAATATGCTAAGAAATATGCATTGGAACTTGGATTGCAATATGAAGAATATCCACCATTTCATGAAGTTCATAATTTATATTGTACTTTACCAGAATCAAGATATAGAAAACCATATAATGTAAAAAACTATTTTGTTCGAAATAAGATAATAGCTCAAACAAGTGACATTGTAGTTGCTTTTGTTCCTAAAGGTATTATGTCAAATGGAACAGATTCAACTTTAAAGTATGCTGAACAATTTAATAAAAAAACAATAATAATTCATTAGTTTTCTTATTTTATATATATTTATATATATAACATTAAGATAGGAGAATGGTTATGAATGAAACTAAATTGACATCAGTAAAGTTGTTAAAAGAATTATATGACAGATTTAAATTGACAACAATCAACACAAAGATGACACTACAGAAACTTACAAATAGATCAATTGATTTATATCTCACGGATGATAATTTCAAAGATAGGATAGAAACTTATAATAATTTAAGTGCTAGTGGTAGTAACAGTTTATAAAATAGAGGGTTAATCTATGTCAAAGAAGAAGATATTGTTGATGTCTGATGATTTACGAATGCATAGTGGGGTGGCATGTGTATCAAAAGATATTGTTATTGAAACTATAGAAGAATATGATTGGGTTCAGATTGCTGGTGCTGTCAAACATCCAGAAGAAGGTAAGATTGTTGATATGTCTGAAGCACTTGATAAAGAAAAAGGAATTACCGGCTCTTACTTAAAAATATATCCTGTAAGTGGATATGGGAATCCTGATATATTGCGTCAGATAATGGAAATTGAAAAACCAGATGCTATATTACATTATACGGATCCACGATTTTGGATTTGGTTTTATAATATGGAACACGAAATAAGACAACATATTCCTATATTTTATTATAACATATGGGATAATTTACCAGATCCATTATATAATACAAATTATTATAGAAGTTGTGATTTATTGATGGCGATATCAAGACAGACATATGGGATAAATAAACGGATATTGTCAAAATATGGATATGAAGATTGGCAGGTAACTTATGTTCCACACGGTATAAGTTCAAAAAGATTTTTTAAAATCAAAGATAAAGGTGATACACAATTTAAAAAGTTTGAAGAACAATATGGTTTAGATAAATATAAATTTAAGGTGTTATATTTGAATAGAAATATAAGACGAAAACAACCGGGTGATGTTGTGTTAGCTTATAAACATTTTATGGATAGTCTCGAGGAAGAACAAAGAAAAGAATGTGTATTAGTATTTCACACACAACCATCTGATGATAATGGAACTGATTTACGGGCGGTGTGTAGAACTTTGATACCAGATTATGATGTTGTATTTACATATGATAATGGTGGTCCGATGGATGATATGAAAATGAATAATTTATATAATTCAATAGATGTTTATGTGAATATAGCATCAAATGAGGGATTTGGTTTAGGTAGTTGCGAAGCACTTACAACAGGAAATCCGATTGTAGTGAACGTGACTGGTGGTTTACAAGATCAATGTGGATTTAAGAAAGAAGATGGTTCATATCTTACAGAAGATGATTATATTGAATTAAGTTCTAACCATAGAGGTGAATATAAAGAACATGGTGAATGGGTCAAACCTGTATTTCCGAGTAACGTATCACTTCAAGGTTCACCACTTACACCATATATTTTTGATGATAGAGTTCAATATGAAGATGCTGGAAATGCACTTCGTTATTGGTATGATAAAGGACCGGAAGGACGAGAGAGGTGTGGTGAATTGGGAATACAGTTTGTGAAAGATAAAAATATTGGAATGGACGGTGAATTAATGGGTCAAAGATTTATTACATCAATAAATGGTGCATTTAAGAATTGGAAGTCTAGAGAGAAATACACATTGGAGGCTGTATAATGAAAAAGATTATGTTAATAACCGCACCAGTAACTTCTCGTTCAGGATATGGTAGTCATGCTCGTGATTTAGTATGGTCATTTATACAACATGACAAATATGATGTAAAGATACTTGATGTTCGTTGGGGTGATACACCAAAGAATGCATTAGATAAAGATAATCCAAAAGATAAACAGATATTAGATTGTATTTTACTTAAACCTGAAATGGATAGACAACCAGATATTTATGTTGATATCAGAATACCGAATGAATTTGAAACATATGGAAAATTCAATGTTGGAATTACAGCTGGAATAGAAACCAATGCAGTATCTGGTAAATGGTTAGAGGGTTGTAATAAAATGGATTTAGTCATTGTTCCATCAGAACATTCAAAATATGGTTTCACTAACACAGTATATGATAAAGTTCAAAACATACCAGATGGGAAGCAAGAAAAAATTGGTGAGATGAGACTTGAAAAACCGATAGAAGTTTTATTTGAAGGTGCAGATGAAGATATTTACAAACCATTAGATGTCAAAGAAATTGATAAGGATTTCTTAAATATGATAAATGATAAAATATCAAATACTTTTGCATATTTGTTAGTTGGTCAATGGACAAAAGGTGGTTATGGTGAAGATAGAAAAGACATAGGTAGAACTATAAAGGTTTTTTATGAAGCATTTGCCAATAAAAAGAAACAACCAGTTTTGATATTAAAGACGAGTGGAGCTACATTTTCTATAATTGATAGAGAAGACACATTACAGAAAATACAAAGTGTTAAATCTCAATTTCCATCTGATTGGAAACTACCTGAAATATATTTATTACATGGTGATTTATCAGATAAAGAAATGAATTATCTATATAATCATCCAAAAGTAAAAATTCTGGTGTCATTTACTCACGGTGAAGGATTTGGAAGACCGATGTTAGAAGCGACAATGACAGGACTTCCGGTTGTAGCATCTGGTTGGAGTGGCCAAATTGATTTTCTTGATTCTGAAAAGTCAATATTACTTACTGGTGAAATGCAAAAAGTTCCAGGTTCAGCTGTATGGAAAGATATAGTGATACCAGAAAGTCAGTGGTTTACAGTTGATGAGCAAATAGCGTATAGAGCGTTAAATTATTCTTTTGATAATGTTTATACCATAAAGAATAGAGCAAAATCATTGATGGGTATAAATAGAGATAAATTTACATTAAACAATATGGCAAAAAAACTTGGTGAAATTATGGATAAATACACGAAAGATTTACCATCACAGGTTGGACTGAAGTTACCTAAATTAAAAAAGGTTGATGGTAACAAACAAGAACTACCGAAGATAAAATTACCTAAATTAAAAAAGGTATAGGAAATAACATGGATATAATATCAAATTGCTCACTTTGCGAAGAACATTCACTTCATGTTATGGGAGAAAAAGATGCACAGATGATGCAGTGCCTGAATTGTGGATATGTAAGCACATCAAAATTTATTGGAACGGTAGAAGACAATGAAGAATACAAAAATCTCACGGAAGACATGCAGAGATGGTCAAAACAAATTAATAATAGGATATGGATACCAACAATAATGACTTTACCGGTGGGAATGTTATATCCACAGGATGATGAAAATGGTGAAATGAAGTGGTATTTTGCTAGAATGGTTAACATACCTAAAGAACAACAACAGAATTATCCAATACCTGGAGATAGTGGTAAATTTTATGAGACGATGTATGATACTCACAATGTAGTTATGTTTGATGAATTTTTTGAAGGTATGTTAATGGTGAATAATAAGATGAAAGAAGAAGCGGAAAAACAAGACAAACCGATTGAATTAAAACTTCCAAAATTAAAAAAAGTTGATTAAAAATGCCAAGAAAAGTTAGTCATAGTAGAAATATTTTTACAGAAGATGTGGTTGGGAAAAAATATATTCCTGGTGACATTATTCAATTTAATTATAAAGGTGATGACATTTATGATAGAATACCAACAGTTTTTGTGTTGAAACGAAATGACATGGATAAAACGATTCTTGGTTTAAATATAAATTATCTTTCAGAATATAAAGTTAGTATATTGTTAGAAGAAAAAAATTATAAAAAAATGAGATATTGGAATTTTTACGAGAAAGCTTACAGAACATATTCAATTAACAAAATGACAATGATAAAATCTATCACATATAAAACAAATAAGATGTTATCTGAAGAACGGAAACAACGAAGGGAAAGTAATGAACAATGATTTTAATATTTCATATTCTATTCTAACACATAATGAAATAGATTCATTACAACGGTTACTTGATTTTCTAATAAAATATAAAGATGACAATGATGAGATAGTTATACTTGATGATTTTTCAGATGATGAAAAGACAAAGAAGATACTTGACACATACACTTCAATACATGAGATAAAATTTGAACAACGACAATTACTAAAAGATTTCGCTAATCAAAAAAATTACTTGAATCGTATGTGTAATTCTTCGTATATCATGAACATAGATGCAGACGAGATGTTAACAAAGTTTTTTATGAAAAATATCAAAATTGTTTTGGAATCAAACCCATCAATTGATTTATTTTATTTACCACGAGTGAACACCATAAAGGGATTAACACAAGAACATATCAATAAATGGAGATGGCAGGTAAACGAAAAAGGTTGGATAAATTTTCCTGATTATCAAAGTAGGTTATACAGAAAACGACCAAACATCTTATGGGAAAGACCAGTTCATGAGACAATAGTTGGTTATAGAGAATATACTTTCTTACCGGCAGAAAAAGAATGGTCGATGATTCATAACAAAGAAATTGACAAACAAGAAAAACAGAATGAGTTTTATAGTCAAATATGATTAAAATAAAATTATTAGAGCATCATATCCATAGAAATGAAACTACTTTCAGACCATTTTTGTCTGCTCAAGATTTATTTCGTGAAGTAGGAATAGAGTTTACAGATTCAGATGATTATGATTATGCGTGGGTAGGACAAGCAAGTATTATAGATAAAAAGAAATCACTTAAAGAATCAATTGATAAAGGATTAGAATTTATATCAAAGATAACCGGTGATTATATGATAATTGATGGTCAAGATTCTACATCATTGATTGGAACGATTGATGTGTTTCGTGAATCAAACGCATTGTTATTTCTTAAAAATTCTTATTTGAAAGATTTTGATTTATATAAAAAAGGTTTGGCAAATGGTAGAATGTATTGGGGTGAAGGTGATTATTTAACACCAGATATTGATGAATTAAAACCAAAAATGAGATTGACTGGATGTAATTGGTTAAATACATTACAACCAAATTGGCTTGATTATAATTTAGATAAGAAATATGATATTTCCTGTATGTTTGGTTATCCAACATCAAATCCTGTTTATGAACATGATTTATGTCAAACAGATCATTATGATAAACATAGAAAGGAATTATTAGAAACTCTTATGTGTGAATCTTGTGATGGAGATAAATACAAAATAGTTGGGTTGGTGGGTGGACAACGAATTCCACCAGAAGAATATTATAGAAAAATGTATGAATCTAAAATAATAATGGCACCATTGGGATATGGTGAAATGGCACCGAGAGATATTGAAGCCACAATGTTTGGTTCAGTTCTAATGAAACCTGATGTAAGTTATATCAATTCAAAACCATTTGTATATGAAGATGGTGAAACTTACATAGCTTGTAAATATGATTGGTCTGATTTAGAAGAAAAGATTGATTATGTTTTATCAAATTATGATGAATTACAATCGTATATTGTAGAAAATATGAAAAAATCTTTTATTGAAAAGAGTGATAAGAAAAATTTAGTAATTCATATGTATGAAATATTTAAATCTTTAAGTTGTGTGAGTGCTGCATGATATATGTATTTACATTTATTGGAGAGTTTGGTTACGAATTATTAAATTGGCAAGGTGTTTTACGAAAGTGGGTAAAAGAAAATAAAAAAGAAGATGATGAAATAGTAGTTTGTTCGAGAAAAGGATTAGACTTGATGTATGAATCAGCAGATTATTATTTAGATATTTCTCAATTAGAATCAGTACAGAATGTAGTAGCAGATTGTTATACATCTTATGTTTTTTTAGATGGTACTGGTCCACATTTAGATAGAAAAGAATGGAAAGCTACTAGAACTGGTGAACATATAGATGCCATAAAAAATGAAGTTATGAAATTAGTTTCTTGTGATGTTTTTCCTTTTATAGTAGCAAAAGGTCCAACAACAGATCATAGAGTTAAATGGATTTGGAGTTGTGATTATGAAATAATGAATGATTGTTTATTTGGTTTAGAACGACCAGGTGGACAAGGTGGAATATATAATGTACCACATAACAAATTAAATTTAAGTAATAATGAGTACATAAAATTACCATCAGCTGATTATTCACTAGATAAAGTTGAGAAGAAATTAGGATTTTCCCTTGATGAAGATTATATACTTTGCCAAACAGGTTTCAGACAAGGATATGAGCTGTCAAAAGTAAGAATTGATCACGATAAGGTTATTAACAAATTGAAAGAAGAATGTAGAGTTATATTAATGGATTTTAAAACATTTAGATTACATGATAGTTATTCTCAATTTGAAACAGATTATGATACTATACAAGTAGAAGATATCAAAGAACAATCTGTTTTAATAAGTAATGCAAAAAGATGTGTATTTTTTACTGAAGGACACCTTAGAAGTCATACTTATTTACCACCTATGTTTGGAAAAGATGTTGAGATTGTAGCAGCAAAAGAAATGTTTTCATTTTCAGAAGCACCTTTGGATTTTTGGAATGAAAATGTTTTTAAATTTGGAGGAAGGATGATACCAAAATCATATGAGGAGTTATTGTGATTAACATTTATCAACCATCGTTAGGTAAAGAAGAATTAAATGCTATAGAAAAAGTTTTTAAAAGTAATTGGTTAGGTAAAGGAAATCTTACTGAACAATTTACCAAAAATATGGCAAGCAAACTAAATGTTGAAAGAGAAAATGTGGAAACCATAAGTTGTTGTACAGAGGGTTTGTTTCAATCTATGAAAATATTTGGTATCGGTGAAGGTGATGAAGTAATTATACCTACAATACATTTTATAGGTGCTATAAATGCAATAAAATCTTGTGGAGCTAAACCAATATTTTGTGATGTTGATAAAAGAACATTAAATACCGATTCTGGTTACATTGAAGAAAAGATAACATCAAATACTAAAGCTGTTATGATATTACATTATGGGGGAGTTCCTTGTAATATGGATAACATTGTTAGTTTATGTAAAACAAACAATTTAAAATTAATTGAAGATAATGCTAATAGTTCATTGTCAACTTATAAAGAAAAACATACAGGAACTATAGGAGATATTGGTGTTTGGTCTTTTGATTCTATGAAACAGATAGTGATGGGTGATGGTGGATTAATTTATTGTAAAAAACAAAATCATGTAAAAGATATTCAACAAGAATCATATTTAGGTTTGATGTCTAGTAGTGGATTCTCAAATACTATAGACAAGAAGTGGTGGGAATTTGATGTTGACAGACCTGGGAGAAGAATTATAATTAATGATATTCAAGCTGCTATGGGATTGGAACAACTGAAGAAGATTGATAATTTTATCAACATAAGAAAAAATATACACGAAATATATTCAAAAGAGTTATCAGACTTGGATTGGTTAGATATTCCTGTAGATATACCAGAAGATAGAACAAGTTCTTATTATATGTATCACATGCAAACTGAATACAGAGATGACTTGGCAAAATATTTAAAAGACAATGATATCTATACCACTTTTAGATATTATCCATTACATTGGGTTGAATTTTATAATGAAGATGAAATATTAAAAAATTCAGAATATGTTGCAAATAACACTTTGTGTATTCCACTACATCAATCATTAACAGATAGTGATGTAAATTATATAATTGAAAAAATAAGGAAATATAAATGAAAGATATATTATTTACAACTGTTTGTGATAACGGCTATGCACTTGGTGGTCAAGTTATGTTATATTCTATGGTACAAAACATAAAAGATTTAGATAGATGTGATTTCAAAATTTATTATAATAATGAATTTGCTTCACTATCTGAAGAAAATAAAGATAAGTTTAGACAAATATTTCCTGATGTAATACTTGAACATGTAGATAAAGAATGTTATTTTAATAGTAAATTACCACCAGCTGGTAACAGAGCACAGGGTTTTAAAGCTGCTTATTTGTCATTGGAATCCTTTAGGGAATTTGATTATGAAACGGTTATCATGTTTGATGTGGATATGTTGTGTATAGGAGATGTGTCAGATTTGTTTGATAGAGAAATATTTTTTGGAATATACAATTCAAATACAGGCTTTCTTATATTAAATAGAGATTGTAGAAATGAAGTCATTTATGATCATTTGACATCTAAAATAAATTTACATACCGGTGAAGGAGCAGATCAAGGAATTATTAATAAATATATTGTTCCTATGAATTGTGATAGATTGCCAGCAATATACAATCAATATCCATTGTCAGATATAAATGACGACACGAGAATTTTACATTGGGCTCATTATGACCACATAAAGCCTTGGGTAATTGATGAGTGGGCAAAAAGAGTTGATTTATTCCAAGATGCCCCACCATACCCAAATGGTGGTAAGGATGTAGGAAATATACCTGTAAAGTCAGATAAGAAAGCTTTTGATTTATGGAAGGAATATAAAAATAGAATGGAAAGTGAATGATGGAATTGAAAGATGCATTACAATTGGCTGAAAAGCAATTTGACAATGGTGAATATGAACAGCGCCAGAGTAATGGACCTGCAGGTGCGGATGACCCTTCAAGATATCCAGTAATTATAAAATTATTAAAAAAAATTAAAAGATATCGAAAATTACCGAAAGACTTTTCATTGGTAGATTT
>Ga0080013_1000627_pt1 | contig 49383 bp, 33 predicted proteins | sample ETNvirenome_6_85_FD_69236 | JGI IMG/M metagenome (GOLD analysis project Ga0080013, IMG submission 69236) | Marine viral communities from the Pacific Ocean - ETNP_6_85 (SPADES assembly) (version 2) | ecosystem: Environmental > Aquatic > Marine > Oceanic | place: Pacific Ocean | collected 2013-06-19
TATGGCCCACTAGTGTCTGCTGTGTTGGTGAACGACAGTCGCGCGCCTGAATCTTGGTCTTCGTGTATAAGAAGGTTAGCATCGGTTGAGGTACCGTTATAAGACAAATGAGTCGCGCCGGCAACAGTGAGGGTCGAACCATCAAAAGTCAAGTTAGCCTCAACAGTAGCCTCGTCGGCATCTTTATAGGTAGCAACACCATTCGCGGTTGACCCGTCCCATGAGATTGTTGGTCCAGGGCCCTTTTCTGCAAAGAACCCCTTAAGAAACGCAATTAGGCGACTTCTAGACCCTACCTCAGGTATGCTCACTTAACAATCTCCGTTGACAATGCAAAGATCCCCAACGAAGTAAGTGTTCCAATTCCAAACCCAAGTGCTACCAAGAAAGGATCTTTGCCTGGCTTCTGCTTCAAAACCAACTCCGTTAGACGATCGTTTTCTGCAACCTTAAGAATCATCATGGACTCATACTTATCTTTCCAGGAAGCAATTTCGATATCTTTATAGTCAAGCTGTAGTTGATATCTTTCTTCTTGAATGTGGAGTTCGTATCCAATGCGCAAGTCACACTCGGCGGATTCGAACTTCTTCTCGGTTATAATCTTTGCCGCGGCGTCCAGGGATAAAAGTACGCCATCAAAGGGTACGATGTCGCCGGCCTCAATCGGGAGCACAACATAATCAGGAAACGTTTCGATCTCTTCCGCCAACGCGATGGTTGGGGATATCATGAACATTACCAGATAAAGCGATAATATTTTTCTAAGCATTATTCTATTCCAAAAGCTTTTGCTAGCTCCTTCGCTAGCTTCTCAGGATCATTATAGCTTTCATCCACCAATCTTTTAAGTTCAGCTTCTTTTTCTTTATCGAGAGTTTCGCCTCTTTTTTTAAATTCTTCTTCTAGTTCTGCGCGACGCTTAAGATGTTCTTGCAATCGTAAGTTTTTCTCAGCCACCTCTGTGTTGTGAATGTGAGACAGGGTTTCCATCTCTTGATCGTGTGCATTACTTTTAACATCCATCAAATCGAGCAGGCCCGCTATATAGGCTCCATTGCGTGTGAGAATGCCTACGAGGGCCGCAAGTATAAAGAGAAGGAAGATTATAATTGCCCACCAGAACTTCTTAGCCCACAGTAAACTCTTCTTTAAAATAAGTTTAGCTTTTAATAAAGTCATTATTTAACCCCTCTCAAACGCGCGACTGTATCAACAACTGTTTGGCCGCCGATATAAACACAGGTAATGATTACCCAATCGCCTGAGGCTAAATCAGCAAACAACAGCAATCCAGTTGCGGTGGCCCACGCTAATAGCTTTCTAGATACTAGCTTCTCCATCCCTTTATCTATTATGTGTTTCATGGTCTACTCCTTTGTACTAATTAGCCTGGGGAGCAAAGGATGTCTAAACAAGTTAAGCTTAAGTTTAAAAAATTATTGAAGAAAGCCGAATTTGTGTATGCAGACTTAGAGTACCACGACGAACTTCTGCCAGAAGCTAAGCTCACCTTTGCTGATGCTGTGAGTGAAGTTTTAGCAACATTAACCGAAGAAGAGAAAAAGAATATAGAAGAGCATCGACAAAAAATACACGAGGATGCTGTGGAGCAACTCAAAAGAGAGCACGCCGAAAGAGAGAAACTAGAAGCAGATCAAAAAGACAAAGAAATCGAAGGTGTGCCGGCAACTTCGGATATGCTTTATGGTGAAGAATTTCCCGAAGGAATTGATCTTAGAGCGCATGATCCAAATGTCGATGCTCCGGAATTCAAGATAGCTGAATTAAAAAAATTATTCTACAAGGTTGCTGATCTTACCCATCCCGACAAATCCGCGGTCCGCGGGGTCTCGGAACTGGAGTCCAAAAGATTAGAAAAACTCTTTCGCAGGGCAACCGAGGCTTACAATAACTTGAACTGGTATGTGCTCTATTCTATTGCTTTAGATCTTGACATCTCGGTAGATGATCCCACCGAGGACAACCTAGAATGGCTCGAAGATGATATTCGACTCACGATGGGCAAGATTTCTCAAGTTGGAAACCTAATTGTATGGATGTGGTACACCGGAAACGAGATGACCAAAAACATGGCGATGGCCAACTATTTAAAACAGGTTTTTGATTATGAGTGGAAACCACACTCTACTGACTGACTTTTGCAAACCCATTATTTTTATCAATCGTAATCTCCACGTCCACTATATCTTTTAGTGAGTCCACGTGAGAAATTAAAATCACAGTCTTAAAATACATTTTAATAAGCTGAAGGATTCGAATAAATCCTTCCATATTGTCGGCGTCGAGGGCGGTCCCTGGTTCATCAAGAATAAAAATGTTGCCCTTTGGAAGTGAGGAAACCGACAAAAGCGCCAAACGAATAGCCATGGCGGCTACAGTCTTTTCGGCGCCCGAGCCCATTTCAATTGGCCGCGGATCGTGCTTAGGGTGTTTAATTAAAATATCCAACTTTCGGCCGTCCTCTTGGAAGGAAACATCAAAATCTACAATGTTGGATAGAACCTTGGCTACCTCTCCATTAATAACCGGCAGGCGCTTCTTGATGATATCATAAGCAATCCCGTTAGAGTGAGTGCATCGTAGAAACAAATCATAGGCGGCATATTCCTCGCGTATTTCATCTAACTCTAGTTTTTTTTCTTTTAGATCCTCAACCTTTTGTTCCATCGAGCCAAGCTGCCTGTGGTGTAAATTAATCGACTCTTCAACCTCGACGATTTCCCCTCTGATATTTTTTATTTTTCTCTCTACTTCGTCGCGGGAATTAAGGAGGCTTTCGATATTCTTAATCAAATCTTTTTTCTCTTCGTACAAATCAATCTTCTCAGTTGTTGTACGAAGGGCGTCACGATAACTCTTAATCTTTGCATATAACTTCTCAATGGAAACCTTGTTGTCGCGCTTTTCAATCTCGATGTTATTCTTTTTGATGATAGTATCATTGTAGCGCTCAATAAATTCAATCATTTCAAATGAATTCACTGAGACTGTCATGTTTTGATATCCTTTAGCTTCTTCAATCTTATCAATAATTTCTACTTCTAAAGAGGGTAGCTCCACAGCGGCCAGGTGTGCATCGCGAATAAACTGACACGTGGGATACTTGTCGCCGCATGGGACCTCGTCCAACAAATCTAGTTTTTTACTCATGGACTTATAATCGTTATCCAGCAGGCGCGCCGAGTTGAGGGTATCTTCATATTTCTGCTTGAACTCGTCAAACTCCTGCTTTTGAGCCAAAAGGTCTTCAATGTCGACAGTGGTTAAGAAATCGTCGTACTCTTTTAATTTCGTATTATACCGAGCATTCTCTTCCTTAAGCTCTACAATATTAATATCCGTATTTTCAATCTTCTTCTCATGGGAGGAACGATTTTCCAACAGATTTTTGATATCAAGGCGCTCCGCAGGGATAGAATCAATCTGCACTGTAAGCGCCGCATATTCCTTTTCTGTTAAAGTCAAGTTTTCTCTCAACTGATCGCAGGCAGTGACTTCATTATTTAGCGCCTTGTGGGCTTCCATATGCTGTACTTCAGCTAACGCTATATCATTACTATAGTCAGTGTCTCCAACACGACGAATGATTGCTTTTAAGTCGGCGCCTTCTTCGTGGGCCAGCTTAAACTTCTTCTCAAAAATGTCTAAATCCAAGAACTTAGCGAGAATTTCTTTACGACGAGTAGACCCCTCCTTGATAAAAGATAAACTATCGAGTTGACTGGACATTGAGGTCAATAAGAAGTCTTCTGCTGTGCCAAAACGCTTACGAATATAGGCGTCGGTCTCATTGCGGGTAGTGCCGTTGAGGCTCGTTTCTTCTCCCATTACTGGATCGAGGCCGCTAAAATTAAGGTTTGTGCGTGCCTCATTAGTGACTTCGCCTTTGAGCTTCTTCACATATTTCTCTGACGTTCTTTCAATCGTATATGTCTTCTCGCCAACTTGAAGCTCTACTCGCCCCCTACAATCTTTCTTGTTCTGGTTAATAATATTATAATTCTTGCGCTCGTTCTTGGAGGTTGTATTAAACATTGTATAAAGCAGGCCGTCAATAATACTCGACTTGCCTGAAAAATTCTTTCCAAAAACACCCACGATGCCATTGAGATTTTCAAAGTTAACGCTGTTTCCTTCTCCATAGTTAAAAAGGTTGTCCCACTCAAACCGGTTCAGGCTCCAATTCACATTGCGTGCAACCTCTTCGGTCTCCTCAATCTTAGAATTATATTTGCGGTTGAGTTCAAACACACGCTCCAGCATTTTCTCACTGGGCTGGTAATCCACTAGGTACTCACGAATAAGATTCTCCTGCACTCCTTTGTCACGCAGGTTCTCTACTTTGAAGCCGGCACCAATTTCAACGGTGCCGCGCTCGCCTGCGGCACGGTTAAGAAACGTGATGCTCTCAGGGTCGAAGCGATGCTTTGCAACTTCAACAGCCTTGCGCATAACGTCAAGCGGCAAATTGTTGTTACTCACAAGCCGAAGTCGTGCACCGGCTGGGGTCTTAGTTCCGCGCGGCATTCGCCCCTTTGGCGTGAGTTCGATTGTTACGAACGGCTTGGGGTTGAGCAAAATATGGTGACTCACGCGAAATGTGTCTTTGTCTTCAATTTCCCAAATCAAGAATCCCTTGTCATTAGTCTCGCCGTGATTCTGTTGAACGGTTGAGCCGGGGTACCTCACGCGACCTTCGTCATCAAGGACTTGATTGGTCTTGTGGATATCACCGAGCATCGCAAAGTCATGACCACCAAAAATACTCACATCGTGATCACCGTGAGTCATCACCCAACCAGTGTCGGTCTTCACGCCGGATACAGAGCCGTGATATAATGCAATGTTAATTCTGTCAGGATCACTGGGCATCACCCAGTTCTCTTCGTCAAAAACCGAGAGCACGTTGAAGGCGATGTGCGGCCCTACAAGGACTTCTCCCGCATTCTTGAGCAGATGTAGGTCCGGTAGGTTTAAAGCCTTTACAATCGGCGACAGGGCGTCCTGACGGGTGCTATTCTTCAAGTTGCCGTCGTGATTGCCCAAGATGATGTAGGTTGGTGCGATTTTCGCTAGATTTGCGAAGAAGTCGGAGCAAAGCTCAACGAACTCTGGTGAAATCTGTGTCTTGGTATGGGCGATGTCGCCGCAATGAACGATGTAGTCTACGTTTTCTTTTCGTAGTGTTTCATATAATTGCTCGAAAACAATCTTATACTCGTAGTGAAACTTTAAATTTTTTATGTGGGTGTCCGCAATATGCGCTATTTTGTACACGTAGTTATCCCCTAAACTCTAGTACTAGTATACACTATGGGGAAGGCGTGTCAAGTATTATTTTATTATTCTTCGCGAGAGAAAAACTGTACCTCACCGGGTCTTGGCTCACGCTCTGGGATGGGGAACTTTTCTTCTAGGCTGTGAACTAGGCGCGTCAGCTCAGCAAACGCTTCTTCATCAATTGGAGCATTCATAATCAGAAACGACACTCTCTCTGCTAATGACTTACGATCGCTGGTCGTAAGCCGTTCATTCATAAGCTCTTCCCTAATCATCTTTTCAAGTCTTTGCTTGGTTAATTTCATTTCTTTAGATCCTTTTTTGCTTGCGCACGAGCAGCCTTATTATAAGCTTTCTTCTCCGGCTTTTTGCTCTTGCCTCGTTTGCTCTTAGAGTAAGTAACTTCAGAACGATGGCCACTTACCTTGCCTTCTTCCATTCCTGAGCTGCCGTACATTGGGTTTGCCCTCAAAGCCTGCAGCCAGTTTAACATCCGGATGTCCAGTTCCAAGCCAAGATCGTTGGCAAGATCTTCATAAGAATCGTATTTATCAACCACGGCGCGGGCCAATATTCTAGAAAGCAACTGCTCTTCGCGGGTGCCGAGGCGGCTAGCCATGGGGTCTTCGTCTTCTTCTGGTTCCGGGTAGTCTTCAATCCCGGGGCCCGGGCGTCGGGCGCCATGCATCGCATCTTCGTCGCGAGGGCCCTCTTGAATGTGAGACACCGCCTTAACGAGTGCTTGAATGCGCCCTTGTATTTCTTTCTTTTCCTCGGCGCTTTCTGCGTTGTTAAACTCGTCAACTAGTGATCTGACAAGTTTCTCAACCTTTTGGACCGACGCAAGATTTGTTTGTGCGGCCCGGGCACGGGTCAGAGATGAGAAAACTCCCTCTTCCATTGAGGTTATTTCTTCCTTGATAATCTCTTTGAGTCTTTGTTTGGTGATTTTCATCATTCCGCATCCTTTATTGACTCAAAATCAGCGCGAGGAACATTTTTTTCAACTGGTTCGCCGGCCCATTTAATATCCCAAAACTTAGATCCCTTACCTGTTTTGGTTCCGGAGGTACGATATCCTATCTTGCCATCACTCTTGCGCTTTACGCGGGAACCGGGCAGAGGCTTGGCACCATCTTCTTCTAGGTGGGTACCGCGGGAACCAAATGGTTTCTTTCCATGGCGGCGGGTGTAGTCTTGGTTTTGTCGTTCGCGTTCGCGGCGATCACGATCTCGTTCCTCCGGAGTACGCTCCCGACGCGTGGGATCTGTTCCATAGTCGGTCGGATAATAATTTTTTTCATCTAAAGAAGCAAGTTCTTCCCTAATAATCTCTTTTAGTCTTTGTTTGGTGATTTTCATTTTTCAAAGGTCCTCTTTAAGCTCGATAGAATGTGCTGATATGAACTGATAAGTTTCGCATAGCTGGCCTCTTCGTCCGCGTGGGAAGGCCCTTGGGGAATGTAAGCATTTTTAAGAACGTCCTCTTCCAGTCTGCTTAATATCCCATGCAACTCGCGGGCTCGGGCCGTGGGGTCCGTATCCGCAAGTACCTCTCTGATAACCTCTTTAAGTTTTTGTTTGGTAACTTTCATTCTTCTTTCTCAAAAAACTGAACTTCTCCGAGCTTAGGCTTTCTTTCGGGTCTGAAACTATGGGGGTCTCCGGGTCGGATCGTCCGCAACGTAGGGTCGTCCTCGGGATATTCAACCCCCGCAACCTTGCGATCTTCCGGAGGAATACTTTGGACCCATTTTTCTCTCCATTTGCGCTCTTTCTCGGCGTCGACGAAACGGGCAGCCTTATTCCAGTCATCTTCTGATTCTTCCAACTCTCCCCGTTCCTCCATAGAGTGGGCGATAGCGGTTGCCTGTTTAGGATCTTTCCCCTCTTTGTCAACTAGATATGCGATCTTCCTCGAAATTCTCGCGGCTTTCGCCTTCTTTGCTTCGGCAAGCTCTAGGGATTCACGATGAAACTCTCGATAAAAGAGTTCCTCTTTGATGATTTGCTTTAAGCGGGCGGTTGAAATCTTCATTTTATATTCTCACTGGGTTTGCAGCGTCTTCGATGATGGCCATCTTAATAGCCTGGTCTATCTCGGGTGGGACCTCTACTGCTTCTGTTGCAAATTCTGGCCAAATCCTATAGACAGCCTCTATTAGGTCCCCCGAAGCGCCAACACCATATTCTACTTGTAGCCTCAGGCGAACAGCATGATAATCATCTTCATTCATTTCGGAGAGAACGTTCGAAAGTTCTTCCTTAATAATTTCTCTTAGTCTTTGTTTGGTGATTTTCATATTGTGTTGCCTAAAGTAAGGAACCTACGATCATCCCAGCGACAAATGCGCCGGTGCCTTTAAGTGCTAGGAGGACATAAACCTCGCGGGATCCCTGCAACAACAAAAGCTGCTTTGCAAAAACCATGGTGTCTGATAATAACTGTTTCATATCTATTCCTCTATATTGACATCGATAACGTCAATAATAAATAGTTGTCCGGAGTTATAAGGGTCGCATTTTCCAAGCATTTCTGGAATTGTTCCTTTTCCATGGAGCCCACATCTTCGTTATCGCCGATGTCGACCTTCCAAACTTCAATGTCAAAATCCAGTAAAGTCTTGATAATCTCAAGCTCTTTCTTCGTTGCGTCCGGGTCGAGTGCCACGTAAACACCTGCATCCTCTTTGACGATCTTACGAAGCAGAACAGAGTTCTGATTTAAGGTGGAGCCGAGGATGGGGACCGCATTGCGGCCGGCATTGATCGCATCAAAAACCCCCTCAACCAAAATAATGTCTGAACTCCAGTCCACAAACAAATCGTTAAAAATGATATTACGACTTGCCGGCGGGTTCTTATACTTAGGATAATAGGATCTATCGTAAGACCGGGATACGAAATAGCTGAGATCTCCTTCATCATCAAATGAGGGAATTATGACCCTGCCTTCGTACTCTCCGCTAGCGCAATATCCCATCTTCCACCAAACAATGTCTTGCTTGGCGATCCCTCTCTTTCTCAGGTAATTCATGGCCGCAAAACCAGTGGGCGGCATGCCTTTATTCGCCAAAGATATAAACCCCTCCGGCATCTCAAGTATTTGTTTTTCTTCTATTTTCTCAGAAAATAAGTCTTCGAGCTTATCAAAATCGATCTCAGATGTAAATTCGCGCCACTGAGACTTATCATGGTTCGTGCCAAAACGGCGGACGACGCGATAAATATTCTTGCCTCGGGTGTCGCACACCCAGCACTTGTAGTAGCCTTTGTCTAGATTTACGGAGAACTTACGCTTGTGATGATCGCAATAGGGGCATTTAAAAAGATATTCGTTGTTGGTCCGGTAGCCGGTCCCCAATACATTAGTCAGTATCTTTAGCTTCTTCTCTTTCACGAATCCAGCCCGCCCTTGCAATTACATAGCTATCCGACCGATCAGCATAACCGGCCTTGGGATTTCCATGTCTAGTGTATTCTACCTCAAAACCGGGCACGTTGTCAACAACAAACTGTAAAGAAACAGCTTTTGCTTTCTGTCCCTTGGGAACCTTTATTCCGCACAGTTTGCGAGCGGATGTGGCGGCGAGATACTTGGGTTCGCCGTAAAACATATTATAACACAACCACGAAACAATGCCATTTATTTTTGATAAAAGCGATAAGGTTTGCGCTGATGAGAAGCCGGAGCGGAAGGATTGGAGCGATTGTTCAACATATACCTGTTCTATAGGATATTCGCCCTCTAACTCCTCCAGACACTTTCTCACAATTTGTATTTTCTTAAAGAAGTTCTTTTCTTTTCGTAAGTCAATATGGTCGCATACAAGTATAGAACCACCACTGTCTAATATGGTGTATCCAGTAATGCTGGTTGAAATATCCAGTCCTAAAATCATTAAATATCAATTTTGAGTTTGAACGTAAAGTCTCGCTCGGCGGTCTTCTTAACCGGCGTGGCGGGCTTAGCTATAGCAATCAAGTTTTCGTCCTTGTCAAAAATTCCAATCTTCGAAACATAGGTCGTTTTCACAAACGACCCAGTAGGATCATTATAGGACGAAGAGACAACATTTTTAATAGCTCTTTTTTGATCTTGTAAATAACCAGTGGATGCAGTCAAGACATGACTAGCAGTAGAAAACTGAAGATAGGTGGGATTATTCGAGTGATTTAGTTCTCCTTTGGGGAGAGTAGCAAACATTGTCAGAGACTGAATTGGTTCGCTGCCACTCATTTCTATTGTAAAGGTGCTTTTAGGAGGAGCAACACCGGTCTCCTGTGCGCCGGCAGCAAAGTAAGTCCACGCGGGGCTAATCGCTGAACCGCCAGTATATGTGTCCGTACAGGCATCGGCGCCCGTGCCAGCATCCGGTGCGAGGTTATAGGCCCCTGTTAAAATTAACATCCCCTCGTTGTAGAGAGCAAGACCAATAACTGTGCCGGTCCGTGGGCCAGTCGTCTCATATAACAGGCCATTTTGCGCGGTGTCTTGTGCGCGCGCAATAAGGGTGCCCGTAAAATAGAACTTAAGATCGACAGTTCCTTTTTTAATATTCTTTCCATAAAAGATACTAGGAACACTCACGAGGCCGAGGTTAATACTATCGAAACTTCGCGCGGTATTGGAATACGCAAACTCCGGGCTTATATAGTTATAATAATTTATGACGTTCTTAAGCGCTCGGATACGAGTAACCGACGCTGCGGTACTTACTGCAATGCCCGTACCGGAGGTCTTGTCAAATGTGGCGGCTGTGTAGCGCGCATCTGATGATGCATAATAAGTCTTCTTAATCGACGCACTCAGGGGATACGAACCGTACATGATATTGCCCGGGCTTGTGCTATTAAAACTAGCCTTGGTGGTGGTACGGAAGGTCATACGGGAACCTTCCTTAGAAATCCATGGTCGAATCAGTTTGTTGTTTAAAACATCGTTCGGACCAAAAGTGCGAGGGGTCGGCGCAGCGTCGGGACCAGCAGAGCTGCTTTCATGACGGTCGACGTTCAATTCGTAAAGACTTACTCCACCCGAACTGAGAAGATTAAGCGAGCTTGTCAGTGACCCCGAGATACTGGGGGTGTCATTATAGAATGCACCACCTTGAAATATCGTAAACTTTACTTCAGGATAAGTCTTGATCGTGTTGACGTAAACATCATTGCTTTTGAACTTATGGAAGAATAGAGACATTCCATGTCCTAATAATCCAAGCGTACCCTAACCGTAAACTCATTTGATGGGTCCTTCTTCATTGGTTCTGAAAGCTTTGCGACAGCCAACAATTCGTTGTCGGGCGAATACAGTCCTACAGAGGTTGCATATGATACCGGAGTATCTTGAGAGTTGTTCTTCACAACCAGCTTACTTGCGCTCAAGTAGGTGGGGTTAGAAGAATAGTTGAACTCGTTATGATTCGCTCGACAGAAATAAATGGTAGAATTCAGCTCGGTTGTATTATTGAACTGAACATTATAAATACGGTGCCTTAATACATCACAGGTTCCAGAAATTGCCGAAGCACTAAGAGAGGCGGTAATGCCATTATTACCACTCACCATGGGGAGGGCAGGGCCGGTGCCATTAGGCGAAAGCTGCGTGCCGGAAATCGATTGGGTTAGGAGCCCGAGACCACCGTTGTTATAGGCGGACTCGCCTGACGCGCCGGTGGTATCATAAGATCCAGAAAAGATAGAAGCCGTTACAACGACGATGCCAGCCTGGTAAAAGATTAGGCCCGCTTTGGTCTGCATAATTGTGTCGGCATTCTTAAGCTGCGTGCCGACAGAGTTGTTGGCATATAGAATACCATACTCGCCGGCGGGAGAATTAACCTTATACTGCGTGGCGCCGCTGACGTCTTGAAGAGTTACGCGAGAACCAAAAGGATCTGCTCCAGGGACGCTAGCCGGGGAAGCACCAACGCCAAGCTCTAGAGTAAAGCTTCCCTTTTTGATTTCATCCTTCTGAAGCAATCTGGTGAAATTCAGGAAGAACGCTTCCTTAATCTTTGTACCGCCGGTGAGATCGCCATCTTCATCAAACTGTCGAACCGATCCCGTCTCATCAAACCCAACAAGAACCTGGGCAAGCTCGTTATAAATATTCTGCTTCTTGGCATTGTTGAGAAACCCAGAGCCAGAAAGCTGTGAGCCAGAAGCAAAGCCAAACGTTATATCAAAAATATGATTTGCCGACGAACTTAAATAAGGGTAATCATAAACTGATTGGAAAATTCCATGGGAATAGTTCTTAATGTTGAGGTCATTATACGTGCCAGAGACAATTGTTCCCGTCATAGGGATCGCTTCGTGGAGCATGGTCCTCGTTGAAACAACGTCTTTGGAGCGTAAAGTCTTAAATGTGGTAGCCATCTTTTATCCTTCTTAGGTCGATCTCACGAATCGAATGGGAATATCAATTCGATAACCAGTGTTAACACCTGTCACTCGAACGGTCGTATCAATGAAACGATAGTTACCAGATGAAAGGTTTGTACCAGCATCGTTGGACAAGGCCGACGTTGCAAGCGTGCCCAGCTGTGTAAATAAATAGTCGCTGGTGCGAAGTTCGAGACTCGACATGATTCTAAATCCGAGTTTCGTGCCGCGTGGGCCGGCAATAGAAGAGTCTTCTGTTCCTCCTAAGTTGGCCACAAAACCGTTAGTATTACGAAGCGTAAAGTAGTAAGAAGCGATATTGTCGTCATCGATAAAGGAGGGGGTGGCAGCAGGGCTCTGAGTGTCTGTTTCGAGAACCGTGTTGGAAACACCGCCGGGGGGAGGGAATATGGAGCCGAAGCGATTATCAACCTCAACAATATACGCCACTTCCACAAGATCACGCGCTAGAGGTTCCTCATTGGAAAGCTCTGTTGTATCGAGTCCCTGGTGTACCTCGACGCGGGAAACATCGTCATTTGGCTTAAACCCATTGAGAATACCCGTGCCTGGCGTGACCAGGGTATCCACGGTGTTCTTATCAACGGCAACGTTAAAGGCACCATTTGCATTCTTCGCGGAGCCTTTCCCAGCTGTCGTATAAAGTTCAAGAACCGGTAGATACAAAATATCGTTGCGGTTAATGGATATCAGCTTCGACTTCATTGTCGAAGTGTTGTTGGTAAATGCTTCTAAGACGGGAGTTTGAAGCAGCGTCAAATCATAATACGCGGAGCCGCTAGTGTTGTTTTTATCGTAGAGACCGTAGTCCATCTCATCGTCGCCTAAGGCGAACTTAGAAATTTTGAAACTGCCATCTCCCTTGGCTAGCCTCATCCTTCCGGTATCAGTTAAAACGGCATCAAGTATGATGTCGCCATCGTTTTGCAAGAATCCCATATCTTTTCCTCTCCTATTAAATAGTTACGAAATACTAATTGTTCCTACGGATTAGTAACTCCCGTATTTTTCACTGTAATGTTCAGATCGAACTTCTTTCCAGTTTTGGCACTGGTCACTCTAATTTTAAACTTCTTCTGCCAGACAGATTCTCCGGCTTCATCTAGATATCCTAACACATTTGAAGGAGGTAAATCAGTTATTTTTATATTTTGTGGTTTTTCCTTCACTTCATTTGTCTCATTAAAGACGTCGCGGTTGAAGACAGCTTGTTGTAATGCTGGTGCTACATAAAGAAAGCGGCGCCCAGGGAGTTTAATCTTCTTGGGGGGCGGGACGCTCATGTCTACAACGCTAAGAACATAAGATATTTGACCATTATTGTCAACCATCTCAATCTGAAATATTTCTGTGGGATTAGAGATGTTGCCATGAATATCAATGCCACGTACGCAATAATAATACTTCACGTTCGGACGAATTGAGCTGATATACGTTGCCGGAGCGGAGGGCTTGTTGGGCGCTATCATTTCGCTTACGGTGGCAATCGGATTATTCTCTGTATTAAAATCTGCATAAGAAGTTGGTTTGCTTGTGGTCCTAAAAATCTGATAGGTAGTTATTGGGTCGTCGCTTTTATAATTCAGCGTAACCGGGGTATCTTCTAAAAATGCGCGTACACTCTGGCGTGAGACTGAGACCTTAAGTTGAGAATACAGCTCCTCGATTAAAAACGTTGTGTCCGCGTCTTTAATAATAACGGGCGCCAGATCTAAATTTCCCATGTTTCCGTCAAGTAGTAACAAAATTTTATTGCTTATTCCCATAAAGGGTACGAACACTACATCTGGGGCAATTGGAGGCTTATCAGTAATCATTGCAGTTTGGGACCAATATGGCAATGTGGTTGCTCTCACGCTGTTGTCGTTACTATAAGTGATCGTTGCGGCGGGGTATTTTGGTTCTTCAGGCTGAAACGTGGTTGACCCATGGGGACCCGATCGAAGGGCAATTTTAAACTTACAAAGGGCAGCCTCCTTGGGGGGGCGGATAGGATAGGTTCGTCGAAACTCAAACCTAATGGTAGCTTGGCCGGCTGTTGATGGGCTATAAGTCTCAGAGGACGGAATCAGAGTAGGCACGACCTCGTATAAGTTTTCAGTCTGGCCGTCACCGCCGTCCCATGATTCCTCAAAAAGCTCGTTAATTTCATCTACCAAAATTTGAAGTGTCATATACTTGCTAGCGCTAGCTGTATCTCCGTTATCGTCCCATGTACGTGCGATGGGGCCCGCGGAAAATGAATTATAGTGGCTGCCATCAAAGTATTCTTCGATGTCCAGATACCAATTAATTGATTTAATTGCCATTTTCTATTACTTCCCAAACTGCATTTTATTGCCGGGGTTGCCTTTACCGCCGGTAAATGTAGTAGCAGTACTCGATCGCTCTGCTCGATTGGCAGCACCCAAGATCTCTTTTAGAAGAGGATTAGTTAAGTCGGTATTTTTACGCTCTCGCTCGACCGGCAACACCACCTGCATCAACTCTCTCACCTTATTGTCGATCGTATTATAAATTTGGCGCGCCGCTAAAGATCGACGATCAGTGGCGCCGAGCGAGCTTTGGCCGGAACCTTGGGCTATTGGGGTTAGCCCGTCTCGCGAGCGCCGCATATGGGCCAAAGATCCATTAACGCTACTCTGGTTTCCCTCTTCTAAAAGGCGTGTGAGCTTAGTGATGATTTCGTTAATAGTAGAATCCAAATCCCCCTGTCCGCCGGCGGTGTCGCCTGTCATAATACTGATAGCCTGTCGATAAAGGGCGGCTGGATCTTGTTTGTCGGGGTCGGCATCGTCGAGGGCTTGTGTGGACATGCCAGAGACGTTTATTTCCGTTTCTGGTATACTGATTTCATATGCGGTCATTCCCCCGTCGGTAGCACCGTTTGTGCCATAGCCCGCATGAAGCTCTACAACCAATCCAGAAAGGTCAACATTCTTTGCGCGAACTGCTTGATAGTACCTACCCAACGAAGAGTTTTTGGCGCTGCCGCGGGTGGCCGGGACTTTGCGGTCCGCAACTAGTGCATTAGAGCTTGCTGTGGGTAATTTAAATATAAAGTGGCCCTGCTGAACCGAAGCTGGGAGCTGCTCTGTGCCCGGTTTTAAGTACTCATATTCTTGTGATGCGTCAAGGCCATTAACTGTTGTTGCTGCGGTGCCAACGGCCTGATCCTTGTAGAAACCTAAGGCGTTTCCGACTGCCTTCCCTTGACCGATTTTCTTGGCGCCGAAGTCAAAACTAATACCATCATAGGAGTAGGTGTTACCAAATATCATGCGAACTTGTTTTACCTCATATGAATATCGAACCCCATAGCGTACCTGCGTATCTAGGTATCGAATCAAATCGCCATAGACCACATCCTTAGATATCATAATAGTCTGAATTATCGGACTCGGCGTTTCTCTGCCGGGGATGACCTCTCTCTTTTCTATTAGATACATTAAGGTCTCTCCTGGGGATGGCTTGTTTTGGAAAACCTCTTTCAAGCTACGCAGACGGTCGTCAAGGGCGTCCTCAAGTTCTCGACTGTTTGCCACCTTAATTGCATCTTTAATATTTATTTTAAACAACTCTTCTTTTTCCCACTCACGCAGAACTGTATAGTTGGAGCCCTCGGCCATTTCTTCCTTAGATTCATTATATACATCAAGAAGATAATCCAATTCTCTATTTTTTAAGGCTTCTAAGAAAAAGTCTATGTCACAAACGACTTCACTTTTACCACTCATGGAGGCTATTTCTCGGGAACGACGTCCTGATGCATCAACTGCTTTCCTTGCAAAACTCTCGTATCCGGAGCCGAATACATCGTCTCCTGTCCGCATATTTTCCATAATGTATAGCTGCAGGAAAACAATAAAACTTCGTACGTGATCGGCATCTAATTTCGAAGCAAACAGAGATGTAAAGAACGACTGCGCGCCGGGGGATGCATCAACTCCCAACACATCATCCCGATCAAACCCGATGATTACTTCATTATAGAAAGGATAAAACGCAGTCGACTTGATGTCATCAGATGTATCGTTAGGGGTGCCGCGGTCGTCACGAACATTATATTTCTTTAAAATATCCAAATCAGGGTAAAGGATTGCGATGTTCTTAAACCGAGTTTCGAAAGTATCCTTAATGCCCTTAAGTGCACCATTTAGAGTCACTGTGTCTAAGATCTTTGAGAATTGTTGGAAATAAGCCTTTCCGGACTCCGGGCTAGCTTGAGTCTGATCTAGGAACCATACGTCCATTTGGGGCCCGTCTTCTTCGGTACCGATTTGATTTAGGGTAAGCTGATCTGTGTAGTTTACGCTAGCGGTGTTCACAATATCTGATTCTAACATATACAGGTTAGGCAACAAAAGCTCTACGCCGCGGCCGGCTTTGGATACAACCGATTCATAGGGAGGCATTGTATCAAGATAGAAATTATAAAATGAATTAACTGCCACATTATAATTACTTTTACCTAGGGCCGCGCGGCTTTTGGGCGGGCTGCGATATAGAGTAGTGTGGTCCATATACTCGGGGCCCATATTCACAATGGGGGATATTTCAACCTGGTTCCCGTTAAGGTTCTTATAATATTGCTGATAATAAGAGGTTTTACCAATGTTGCCAGCCATATATTGATAAAAATTGGGATCTCCGGAGGTGGCACCGGTCTTTGGTTTCAACAGGTAGCTGTACAGCTTCTTTCTTGCCTCGCCTCCTCCCCGGTTGGCGCGGGCCCAGCCTTGAGCATCTGCTGTCACAGTAAAAGAAGAATTTGTGAACCTTCCGCCCAGTACCATGTTAAGCGGCCGAGGAAGGCCGCTCGCAAGTTTAGAAAAATTAACCATATACGGATATTTCGAATTCAAGTTTTTGGCAAAATAATATCCTTGGACTCCTCGGAACTTATCTTCGGTTCCCCAAGAATCTCGAACGAGCGGATGTAAATAATAATCACCCTCTTGTTTTCCATAACGCGAACGAATTCCTATAGCGGTCGTATCGACTAAAAGGATGTCATTTTGATATGCACTCATTTTATTCGTCCATCCCTGGATCCTGCTCGACAATTTTCATTGGGCGGCGCCCATGAAGTCTCACAAACATTCGATCTGCTTTTGAGCGGCGCCAGTTCCAGCCGCGGCCGCGCCAAGCTTTTCTCTTGGCATCCCATTCGTTTTGGGCGATTTGAACATCCGTAAGGGCCACTCTGGGGGGTATAAATGTCCCGAATATCATGCCGGAGGAGCTGTAGTATTCTGCACCATATTCTGCCTCGGGGCGGTTGATATTAATAACTGGACTTTTGTCTAGGTTTTGCAGACGAAGTTGGTAGCTTCTCTGTCGCATGTTGAAGGTAGGCTTCACCATTTGTGGCTTTTCCAGAAAATCTTGTCCGATAGTAAACAAGTAATTAAAAGGAGGCAGCTCATAGGAACTTCCCGGAGAGGTCATAGGAGGGCACCTCTTTAGGCGACAGAGAATTGTGCCGCCGGACTCTTCCATCTCCTTTAGTCTCCCCTGTGAAAGGGTCGACCAATTGGGGCGGCGAATATTGTTTCTTTGGTACCCGTCTAAAAATTCCACTCTCCTTAAAGAGTTATAATTTATGTCCCTCTCAAAAGAGTTAAGATCTAAGAATTCGACAACACTCTGTACGACACGAGCTAGGGCAAGTGAACCTTGTATAAAAGTGGTTCGAGTGGGAGTAGGTGATTTAAAGTCCTGTGAGACACCATCCAAAAGTTTTTCAGATAAAGGACCCTCTAGTGCGCGAGTCAGGGCTCTATTAAATTGTAAACTTGTTGTCGCGGCACTCGTACTGCCGCTGCCCGGGCTTATGGAGCCTATCTCCGCTGATGCTTCCGGTGCAAAATAGTCAAGTGCGGGGGAAGTCTTTTGGTCGACAGCGGGGTTCTTCCGAGAATCAACAAAAGAACTAAGGTTTTCGCGGAGGGGCTGCATAGTAATTCCTGCCGATCCCTGAATCCCTTGCATCTTGGCTAACTTAACGTCCAGATCTGCGACGGCGCCGTCAGAAGCAAAAAGATTAATGCCAGGATTAACATTATTATCTAACATGACTAGGCCATCTGAAAGTTCAAGGCCCGGGCGGGCCACGCTTTGCACCTCATAGGGAGTATAAATATTATAGGGAGATAAGAAACCAAACTTATTGATCTCAGGAACATTAGGATTTCCCACCCCATATTTATTAAGTTCCCGATTAATTCTCGTAATAAATGCTTCAGAACTAATCGTTGGAAATCCATGGAACGGCTCAGTGGCAAGAGATCCCACTCCCAGATAATCAAAGCCCACACTATTCTCAGTATTTTTTAGTACACGTCGAGGGATATGTGTATATTCAATCCGTTTTATCAGGTTTTGTGAGGCACCGAGCTTTGAGCGGGCGTTAAACTTCGCTTCACTTCGACCGGTCGGGGATGCTGATATCAGGTAGTCTAGATCATTAACATACCCCTTGATAACTTCTACGAACCGCTGCATGGACGACTCTGTGGCACTCATGGGATTAATCATCGTTATCAAATTTTTCTTCCACACCTCCGCCGACTGTTCCCCGAAACCATCTTGGCCAAATAAGAACCATATAGAAGATAAAAATTCATTTATTAATTTAAGCCATGAGTCATCGCTCTTAATTACTTTTGCATTCACTCTCAAATATTCTTCAATATCAAAGTTCTTCTTTCCTAAGCCTTCGAAGTTTGACATAAACGCCTGAAATTCGGTGAGGCGCGCCTGAAGTCCCTGTACCACGTTGCTTATCGCAACAGCCGTGTGGTCTACAAATTCAAAATTAAGAGTGTATTCATAGATGTTTATTTCATTCTCTTTCATTTTCGTGTCGTTGATGAGAAAATTTACAAAATTATCGTTAGCCGTATCAAAAGGAACAATATTGCCCTTTTGGAGATCTGCAATAGCAACCGGAGATTCAAACGTTTTAGATTGGTCTTCTGCTGTTAATTGGCTGGCGAGTTTTGATCCTTCGTCGGGGCGCGATCTTTTGTGTCTAAAGACGGTGATATTGCTCACGGAGTAACAAGACCGAAGGGATGCTTTATTCGTAAAAACATTTGCTAACCTACAGTGATCATTAATAAAAGCATCATAATCCATTGCAAGCCATAATTTAAATTCGCCAGAAGTAGTGCGCGAATAATGAAGGCGCGAAAAATATCTTTTTCCAACAGTTTGACGGAATCTCTCGAAATTCCGCCTATTAGTCTTGTTGACGTTTTCCGCGTTAGATACAAAGTTATTTAAATTTAAACTCTCAACAGCTTTTAGCAAGCGCAAATCACGGACCTTTTGGTTGCTGACCAACGTGCGAATCAGTTTGGGCGATCGACCACCCTCGCCGGGTCTTTGACCAGCATAGTAATCGGCGCCCTGGCGATGTACTGGGCCGGGCCAAACATCTCCCCTTTCTCCCGCCTCCTCGGATGATGCGGCTAAAGTGAACAGATAGGTAGTGGAACTTGCCTTACCGCGAGTCATGATTGTCTCAATAACCGGAGAGCTCACTTGAAACCTCTTAGACCGCGGGATGGCGGCTTTGCTGAGGTCGGAGCTTTCGCTATCTAACTCATACGCCACACAATAAAGCCAGAGATCTTGCTCTTCAGTTAAATATATATCTACATTTATTGGCACTTCACGTGTAACGACCCCGGCGCCAGTATCCTTGTTTGTGACGTGTTTTATTGTTCCGTCTGTAACGAAATCCTCAATCCCAATATACTTCTTAATCATGCTCGATTTCGTAGCTGGGCTGTTTTGGTTGGCGATCTCATAACGAAGCGCGGGCTCTTTATTTTTGAGGTTGCTGACTACACTTTCATCATTAATGAGGGCCACAAAAAGCCCAAACGGACGACCATCTTCTTTTGCGATAGACTGAAGACTCAGATCTATCTTGAGTTGAGCCTTGGTTGTGTCGTCGGCCGTTCCCAGTATTTCTACGCTCTTAACCAGCGGCAACGGAATGGGAAACTCGAATGCTTTAGTTGCTATATTTCCCATCAGTCGCAGGGCTCCTCACCTTCATCTGGGATGTCCAAGTCGTCACCCAAGTCGAGTGCAGGGGCGTCGGGGCGCGGGCCGTATATATCGCCCTCAAGTTCGGCGCGATGAATGTTTGCAATCGTTCCTTCTGTCTCCCCGGGGGTCAAGCCCTCGTTGTGGGTAATAGCCCGTTCGTTAATGCCGTACAATATTGCGGTATCAATGGGAATATCAAAATCACACAAGAAATTCAAAAAATATTCTACATCATCTTTTGTGGCCGCGGCGAGATGCTGGTCCTGATGTTTTAGTTGTTGAAGGCCTTCATCTGAACCAGAAACATATACCTCACAATAAAAATTTTCCTTTTCGTAGTTGGTATTGTGTTCCTGCAAATCAATTAAGATATAATCTTCTTTGACCGCAACGTTAATTCCCTCGTTATTAGCATTTGTCATGACCGTCATCTTGTTTTTGCTCTGAAAATCTTTCGTATAAAAAAGATTGTAGTTCATGACTATCTCAATCTGGGGGATTTCTTTAATCACGCCGTTATTCGTGGTTGCAGCGCTGCTCGTCAAGTTAACCGTATAATAATCTTGACTGGAGGATACTTCGTTGCTCAACATGTTCACTCCCCACGCTGGTGCATATTGAGAGATAAGCGCGCTGGTGCCGATGGGATCGGAGGCGATGAAGAATTTCTGGTCGAATTGAGGCACCTTGTCAAATGCATCGGCAAAATTTATCGAGTTGGCTGTCACTCCTTTTTTGTTCATATTTGCTTCAACAACTTTTTGAAACTGTCGTACCCGAGTCTCGACGCCAGTAGTATTAGACTGGGGCTTAAGGTTGGGGGTTTCATAACGAATTCGACGATCGGCATCTTTGGGTGATTCTACTCTTACCCCCTCGTTGGAGGATGCAACTTTGGAAACATCATAAAGAATTTCTTCATCGTAAAAAGCATAAAAGGCAGGATGGAGGCGACCTTGCGAAAGTAAGTACTTGCCGTATTCGGTCAACTGAACATCTAAAACTTCTTCTTTTTTGTTAAAAAATTCCATTATTTTACTCAGTCATTCTGATTGTTGTTTAAATCATTTAGAATTGCTGTCGCTTCTGCCTCCGTATAGTTTCCAACAAACTGAGATTGTCCAGTAGTATCCGAACCAGGGGATGCGCCTAGGCGCGGTGGCGGGGGAGGATCCTCCCACGGGGTTGCACCCGCACCCTTGGACACGTACTCCACGTTCTCGTCAATTTTAAGTAGTTCTACTAGAGAGAAATAATCATATGGCCAGTTGAAACTGTAGGGAGATTTAATTGATGAAGGCACAAGAGGTATATCCCTTGTGAGGCCACGCTTGGAAAGAATATCATAATCCTTTGTAGCACGCTGTTTCACTTTAAATACAAGCCACTGTATATCTGTTCTGCCAAAGATTCGATCTGTGAAGAAATCAGATATATTGATCGTGCTGCTTTGTCTTCGCATCTTCTGGTTGCTCTCGGGCGGCAGGTTTTGCCACATGTTTTGCAAATCCTTCGAGGAAAATGTTTCTGTAAACTCGAAGGCATCAAAAAAGATCGGACGAACTGACCTGTTAATGAAAAAGTCAAGAGTGGGGGGCAAGATGTAACGCTCCAAGAGTTCGACTTGTCGATTGTATCGGCCGAGCATCTCGTCCCAGAACTCGCCCCTTTGCTCTCGGCCGCGGGATCGAGCTCTTTCAGCCAACTCAGAGGATCGTTCAAAGATATTGGTGGAAGGCAGTTTTATAAATTCCCTTTCTCCGAGGGCAGTACGGAAGGGCACTACGAGAACAGCTTCTCGCACCGTCTTGCTAGTGGACAATTCTCCAACTCTTTTATCTCCAGCATTTCCGAATCCTACAACCTCTCGAAGTGAGGAAACCTGAATTTCGCCAGTTCCAGACATATGATATTCAATCGGCAAATCTGAAATCCCCAGAAAAACGCCCTTCGAAGGTTCAGGAATACGACCATACTGGTGCCACATACCACGGATCTGGAAGGGTGCGGCAGATGAGGTCACGTCAATAGGGGCATCCCAAGCCGAAGGCGTGGCGCCGTCGCCTAAATAACTAGCACTAGTAGAGGCAGTCGGGTGTGGAAGCGACGGGGTATCATAAAAATCAAAAATAGGAGTTTCAAATTTAGTTTGTACGAGCCACTGCACTTTCTGCTCATTTGTTCCCTCAGGGATGGCCAGCACTTTATCAAAAATATTAACGCTCGCCGTAATCTGCATTTGATTATAATCATAATCTTCGCGTTGAGAGCTGGTTACATATCCGACATAAGAAGAGCTAAAGTTGTAAGGAGAAACCTCGACATTGTCTTCTATTCGTCGGCTATAAAAAACGGACGCGCGAGAGGCAATATCTTGCATGGTAGGCCGATCACTATAGGGAGCCTGCCACACAATGTCCACATGAGACGTTCCATTATAATAAGAAGGAGTGAGATGACTATAAGTGATCCCTAGGCCATGGCTTCCGGTGACACAAACGGGGGTTCCAAATGCGCTAGCACGGCTGTACATGCCAAAGTTAGGGTTTCCATCATCGGTTGTTGACCGATATAACGAAACTCTCATACCATAATAGTTGTTCTTGGTCACGGGTTCCCAAGCTGTTTCTTCTTTAGAGACGTAACTCGTTAATCCATCTTGGAAAAAGTTCACTGTTTCACACAAAAAGTTATCAATTGCAAGTTCATAAAGTTGTGTTGACATAGCGCCATCCCAACGTATCTTATTCTGCCGCTGGTCATTGAGGGGCCCGCTTGTTAGGCCATCGAAGATCGACCCGGTGCCGGTACTGGCCAGGGAGGTCACCACCTGGTTTGCTATGCTAGAACTCTCTTGGATTCCTGTGTCATACAGCCAACCTGCGCCGACACCTCGTTCGGGCACTGGGGAGTTTGAGCCGGCTGAGGCTGTATTGGACAGTCGACCGCCGTCCCACAGCGGTGGTTCGCTAGCGCCAGTGACGCCGGCGAGGGCTCGATAAGATAAATATCTAGCCGGCTGGCGAATAGCCTCAAAAGGAACTTTATAGAGATAATAACCCCAGCGCGTCTGTTCGACAATGTCTACGGGGTCGGCGCCTTCACCGTAGCTCTGGATAATGGGGTTATATGAAGGAAGCGCGGCATTTCCGCTGTGACCAATGTTAAGAGCTCCAAAGCTCGCTGATGATACCGAGGCAGACTGGTATGAGGCCGATGAATTAAAATTATATTCATAATAATCATCTACTATGGTGGTGTGCATGTAGGGGTCGCCGGCGGATGCAGACTTGATGGCTATTGTGGTTTCCCAACTTCCTGGCACTTTGGCCGAAAGGCCTACTGGGCCAATTGCCTTCATGTTCCAAGGAGTATTTCCTTCCGTATCCCCCGGGTTAGAAGCCGTATTTCGGAGCACATAGTTCCCTACTGCAATCCCTGACTTGATAGTATTAAATAAAATACCTGGTGCAAACAAAGGCTCTAACAAAATTCTAGATAGTGTTTGATTAGGTGTGGCCGCCGGCGACGAAATAGCGCCAAGGAATCCTGGGCTGAGATCATTGCTGCGCGTACCCGGGAGAAATGAACCCATAGATTGAGAGAAGTATGAAGCAAGTTTAACAGTTCTTTCAGCAGGGTAGAAGCCCTTATATGGCAGGAAAGAAGTAAAAGCAGTTGCCTGCAATGTGGTTCCATGTCGAACAATATTGTCGGACTCGGACTGGCCACGTGGGCCGCGGAGGTCGGCGTCGACCACCCTAAACAATTCTAAGAAATCTGTGGTTGCGTAAACACTATAGAAATCTTTAGTTGTAGAATCGAGGGAGGACCCGGTTAAGCCTAGCAAATTTCCTAGTTTTGTCAAAAAACTATTATCGGCGGGTTCAGTGTTCTCGTTGCCCAAATAAGTTTCTAGGTGTTCACTAATTCTATACTCCGGTACGATCGAACAATCTTTTCCGGCGATTCGAAGATTCTCAGCATATTCTTGATATGGCTTGTATGGACTTAGGCCCGTTTGATGGGGAGCCACCCATGGATGGAATCCCATAAGGGTGGTTCCGGCGGGAATGAGAGCTGTTGTGGTTGCAGCCGGGCCAGCTGCTTGAATTCGAGCAGGCGTTTCTGTAAGCGGCCGCAGATAACAAGCAGCCGGGTGGGAAGACTGACTTTGAGCGTTCAGAATCCCGAGCAAATCCGACCTGCGTACTGCATTAATATTAGAAAAATAATTATAAGTATTTTGTAATTCGCCGGCTCCCGCGCCAGAACCGGGTTGGATCAAATTATTAAACAAAGAAAAGACGCCGGCGTCGCCCAACATATTGGTATCCGAATATGCACCATAAAACCCAGATTGGCCTTTTTTGAACACTGATGCAGTGTTATAAACTCTTGTTGTTCCATCTGCAGCCAATATCGAACCAGTGCCGGATTCGAATCCGGATGAATTTGTTAATTCAGTGTATTTACCGGGAGCATCTAGAGGCCATGAAGATTGAGCCTGAACGTCCCCGGGCCAGACTTGTTCCTCCTTGTGCCGGCCGAGGATATCGGCCAAGTAATCTCCCTGGGAAGGCCCGGGGCTCTGAGTGCCGGACTGTTGGGCAAAAGAATAGGCCGGCCAACCTTGAGAATTTAATCCATCAAAGCTGCGCATGCGGCGAATATCATTCCAAACATTTTTTATAGAATAATTTTGTCTGGTGCGTACCCGGGATTGATAAGAATTTACATCGGCGGGGTACACGCGCTCGCCATAGGACGCATATACTTCTATTTTTTGGTCACCCGTTTTATCAATATAGTCTTGAACTTCTGTATATGGTTGATTCGCTCTGACGTCTAAACGTAAATTTAGTTTATTATTCAAACCGTTGTTAGAAAAATAGCCCAAATTATTGCCATATGAAACCTCGACTATTGAATTATTACCACGATCGGGGTTCTCCGACCGATCTTCAAAGGCCGCCACAAAAGTTTTATATTTAGACTGTACTGGTGATTCAACATAATCTACAAATTCAGTCGAGGACTTCCCGCGTACAAAATTAATTGCATTCGTGCCTCCGGGCACAAAGGTCGGTACCATCGGTGGAGGAGAGGCTATAGAAATACGATTAGCCTTCCTCAAGGCGCGCGCCATTGGTGTATCCCCAGTGCGCACCTGTTTCCAAGTCGGGCTTTGATATGGCCCATTATTATTTAACATCGCATGATTAAAGGTAACAAAAGAGTTGGCCAGCTGGGTGCCTGATATAAATCGGAATTCATTACTGCCCGGAAGAGAAGAGCCTGTTGCTGGGGCAGTTGCAGATAGTGCAGTCTGCGGATTTATCGCTGTCGTGCCAGTGAGCCCCATATTATTTGCCTGTATGCCACCAACTACATCATAAATTACAGAGGCATCGTCGTTTTGTGTGCTACCCATACGCCACCAATTTGTCATGGTGTGCTTAAAGGGATAATTAAATAAATTATAACTGCGTCGCTGATAAAGTTCTGTGACCTCAGACGCAGAAAGCACTGTATTATACAACTGTATGTCATTCAGATAGCCTCTGAAGGGCCAAGAATAGAGGAAATCCGACACGCCTCCAAATGCAAATGCGCCGCCAATCGGTTTAACATTCTCTAGGCCGCCGGCGTTTCCGGCCGTCTGTGTGGTTCCAAACACTGTTCCAGATGCAACCAATCCATTATTTGTAGTATCCACTCCATTAACGTACATCTTCATTGAGTCGCATTGGAGCTTGGAGTCTCCCTCGGAGGCACATTTCGGACTGATACCGTCATATGTAAGCACTATATGATACCACTTGTCGGACTCTAAATATCCTCCTGAACCGCTTGTTAAGTTCCAATCTGATCCGGTGAGCATGACGAAGCCATTATATCGAGTATTATTATTGGCGTCCGTCGTAGGAGACGTCCCGGTGCCTTGCATGGCGAAAACGGGGATCCACTTAGGAGGGTTAGCCGAGGATGAATTGGTATAGTCATCATCTCTGTTTAGGGCCGGGTATAGTGATAAACCGGTGCCGACGAGGGAGGTGGCGTCCTGGAACCAGTTACCGATCGCCTTTGTCTTCCAGCCGGCCACTTGCATTGCTCCGGCGTCTCCCCCCCATTTGTCGTCCGGAGACAGGACATATGGGGGCATCCAGGGCGTCCCGGTGCCGTCGACGGCCGGGTTCGAGGCGGTTTGCCTGGCCTCAATATAGCTTCCAGTATAAACTATTTTAAGCCATAAGGCCATTGTCCAAGGAGAGGCTAGCGATGCGTGGGCGTCGCTCCAATTGGAGGCCGGATGGCCCGGGTAAGGGGATGATTGGCTATATGCAAGAGGGGCGCCGTAGGAGTTCCAGTCTTTGGGGGCGCCCGCAACAAAGAAGCCACCATGCTCATATGGTGAGGAGCCCGAGACGCCCCAGGTGCCGGTTAACCACAGCGATGAGGTATTGGGAGCAAAGGCAGGGGCCTCCAGCACATGCGTATCCAAGTTCGCATAGCGAATTGAATGATCGCCATAAGCAAAGCCAGCAATATTGACACTTGCGCTATCGATTAGTGATGAGTAAGGAGGCTCATAAAGCTGATTCATGGAAGTGGTAGTTGAGGTCGGCGCGCCATAGGTGCCGGAGGGACGTCCCTGGAAGGGATATAGGTCAGGGACAGTTGTACCAGATGTAGATTGTAGGCCGCGCTCGACATATGCAGAAATTTCGGGAACTTTGGGTGTAGTATTTTTGTAAAAGCCATATAGAGGCAGTTTCGCCGATGGTGCCTCGCTTGAGTCTATCGGTGGGCCTGCGACACCTGGACCGATAAGGGCGACCAGTTTTTGGCGACTAACTTCATCATAGAATGCCGGAGGTACATCGTCGTAGCCGGACGAGACATCTTCCGGATCAGAGCCGAGGGGCCACCATGCAACCAAGCGCTCTGGTGCGTTGGAAGCCTTAAGGTTAAACCTAACTCCGTTATTATAGATGGTGAAAGCTTCGCCGGCTGACAATGCTTTTGTCCAAACTGCAAGGTCGCACATATGGCCGCGATAATCCATAGTGTTGACCTCCGAGGCGCCGACGCTCATGCCGTAAACGCCGAAGCCGGCTGGGTCCGAGGTGGCTGCGCCGGCGCCGTTATCCAGAGCCCCGTTTATATAAATATTTGGAGGATTTCCCTCATATACTCCCTCATACGTGACCACCACATGGTACCAAGTATTTGCACTCAAGCTCGTTGAACTTGCTCGATAGTTGCCCCCCATAACTGGGCCGTTATATGCTCGAAGGGGAGCAGGGAGGCTCGCTCCGTATATTTCTAGATATCGCGCGAAACCGCCCCACGATACGAATTTAGGAATAGAATCAACCATAGTAGTAGGTCGTACCCACATTGAATAACTATAAGCCTTGGCTGCACCGACGGGACCACCAATCAGGGCGTTCCACTTATCACGTGCATATTCGTCGGCATCTTCGAGGCCGTAGTTGCTGCTGTTCCAGTTTGTAGATTTATTTCCAATATACCACGGTGTGTCTGTCTGTCCGGGTGCTGGGATCTTCTGATCAAAACCATAAAACGGAACGTCTGCTTCCAAAGATGCAGTGATCCAAGCATAGTTCCTGTCGGCATTGGGAACGCCATGCTGTTCATATAGGTTGTCATACACAGACCCGGTGACGATGGGCCACGTCGGCGGTGATGCCGGAACAGTACTGGCATAGGCCCCAGGTGCACCTGCGCGCGCGCGGAAATTAGTTCTACCGGCGGTTCCAAAATAATACGCCGCTTTGGGGGCGCGGTTCTGGAGAAGCACGGTGCTATCTGGCGGTTCTAAACCACCCTGATCGCTCATCCGATACCACGCAAGAAGATCATCTATTTTCACGCGTGCCAAATCAAATAGGTGCCCGGAATTATATATTGCGCTAACTTCTGCAGCACTTAGTTCTGCTTTCCATATTGCTACATTACTCAAATATCCATCTAGGTAACCCCACTCCCTGCCACCAATTCTAAACCCGTCGCCATCGCCGGGTATTTCTTTGGGATCGTCTAGTTCCGACACCACCGTCGTGTCCAGGGCACCATTGAGATAAATTTTCATATCATCTTCGGTATCGGATCCTCCCGGATCACCTCCCGAAAACGTCGCGACAATATGATACCATCGGCCGGCCGTGAGCGCGCCGGTTCTTACTATGCCGTCGTTGCCGCCCGAGTCTTTCCCGATGAAGAACTGCATATAGTCACCGGTGTTCTCGAAATAAACACCGCGCGCATCGGTGCCTAGGCTTATGATTGTTTGATCCTGGGCGACACTATCGAGGTTTACCCAAAATGAAAAAGTAAACGGAAGGGCCGAGCTCCCTGCGCCACCAATAAGATTCTCCCAGCTTGAATCCACGGTGCTGATTCCACCGTTGCACAGGTACTGATCATCTACGCCATCAAACAACAATGATCGAGTTTCCTGAATATACTTCAATCTCTTCGTGCTGTTCCTCTGTGTCTTATGGAAACTGGGAGACACCACAGTGCCGTCGGCGCCGGCGATGGCTGCAGCCAGCGTTATCTCGCCAAACGCTGAGTCCGCGCCAAACGGACCACAATGAAGTGTCGAAAGCTGGTTTAGGCCGCGGGGGAGGTCGAGCTGGTCTTGGGGGATGATTGAATTACTTCCAGAGGGTGCAAGCGATGCACTTCCTGATAGACCATAATTAACAACAGTTTGATTACGATAAGGAAGCGCGTTATACACAGAAAACTCTTCATGAGCTGGGTCTAAATAACCTTGTGAAGAAGCTTCTGGGGATCCCGGAGCATTAAATCGATTTACCAAAATCGTTTGATTGGATGCAGACCCCGTTCGAACTGGGAGTTCATAATCAAGAGCTCCAGATACATTTGGGCCGCGGTTAGAAGCAGTAGCATACGGAGAAGAGGCAGATGGGACGGCGCCAGACAGCATAGGGAAGCGGCCCCTCGTCGCCATAGTTTCCGGATTGGGAGCAAATGTAAATGTCCCCTCACGGAAATAAGGATCGTTCTGTGATCTTCCAGCAGTTTGAATGACTTCGTAGTTCTTCGTGTAGTTGCCAATTCGATTGTGATCAATTACCCCGGACATGGATTGACTCAAGGACGCCGTCGTCATACGAATGTTCTTGATGTTTACGGGGCGCTTGGCATATTCTCCTCGCGGCAGATTTGCTTTGGGTCTGTCATAAAGGTTTGTAGTGCCGGGAGAGGTGTCCAACTCAGGATACTGCGGTGAGACCACCTGTAGGTGGCCCGAGGATGCCTTCCAGGGGCTTCCGGTGTTGGAGCCCGTGAACTCGTAGCCCATTTGCACTCGGAAGCCTTCAGGGCGATTTACGCGCGTGTCAAGGCCATTGAAGTTATTGGCCATAGTGAGATCATCTGAGATACTGTCGGGAGATCCGGACTGGTTCAGTTCAATATGGCGGTGCTGACGGCCTCCAACGAATTTCTCAGTAAAGGGGCCCTGCATTGGGACGTCTGTCTGATCTGATGTGAGATCTGCGTGCATGTTGGTGATGATTGTGCTGCCGGTGAAGTTCGACATCTCGCTCGATAGAGCATCGCTAATAGATGAACTGTAGAGACTAAAGGGTGCAACCGTGGCACCATCAGTGTCTCTTTCATATGTTTTGTAACTTGCTGACTGGACTCCCATTCCGAATCCATAACGAACTTTCTGAGATGGGAAGTACTCATCTGATGAGCTTATCAGGCTCTCTACGTCTGCGGACTTGGCGACCATGATATCGCTTGGTACCGCGCCATAGGTTCCCTGACCCACTGTGGGGCCGGCTGGTGCCGTCGCCTCATACACGACACCCTTGCGCTGGCTGGGGTGTCTGGCAACGCCTCCTAGGACCACAGAGCCTCCCCCGCTGAATCGGTAGGGGCGCCCTAGGGTTCGGTTGTTGGAAGACTTGATGGCGTTAAGGAGGACCTCTCTGTCGGCATCAACATTATCAGGAGTAGCAAAGGCTGGCAGATCTCTCCCAGCCCGGTTCTGCCACCAAACTGATTTACTGTTCTGGGCGGCGCCATTATAGTTGGCAATAAAGTCAGGTGAGTCAGCCTCAATATCTGACGCCGAATCAAAGTTCGTAGGAGTCCCGTCGCGGCCGCCGGCTTCATCGGCTAAAGCGCCGGCGCCGGTATAAGTGTCGTCCAAACCATTGCCCAGTTTCCACCACGATAAGAGATTTGATTGGCAAGTACTTGTGCTTAATTTAACTCGAGCGCCGGCGCCATAAATTTCGGTTACTTCGGCAGAAGAAAGCTCTTTGTCCCACACAGCAAAGTCGCAGAAATTGCCTTTAGTGTATGAGCCGGCCGCGGGGTCAGCGCCAATTGATGAATTGCCGATAATCTCGTCCGGGCCGCCGGCGGATACATCCTGCGAGTCTGTTGCGTCGGCACCGTCAATATAAATTGTGGTTAACCCGGCCGAGCCGCCGGCACATGTTACAGTAATATGATGCCAGGTATCGGCAGTTAATTCGCCAGCGGCAGTTTGCGCGTAGTTGCCACTGTTAGATTTGTTGGTCGCCTTCAGGTTCGCCGCGCCGAGGGAGCCCCCAAGCAGAAAAAGATCTCTATCGCGAGTTCCGAAAGAATATAACCACGTATTTGTAGCTACCATCGCCGCTGGTTTAAACCAGAAAGAAACGCTATATTCTTTTGCGGAGCCGTTCGCCCCTCCGATCAGCGGCTCCCAAGTAGCGGCAGCCCCAACACTAACATATTCGTCAACACCGTCGAAAAGCAAAGAAAGGGGAGTGGGAGTTGTAGAGCCCAAGGGGGCATGATCATATTTCCAACTATTAAGCACCGAAGTATTTGGCATGCCAGTAACTCGTTTTGTAGGCGCCTGTGCTGATTCAATGCCAGTGCCCTGAGCATCATTGATAATAGAGTTAACAGTAATTGGTGTGGCGATAGTACCAATAGAGCCCGTTAGATCTGGATCGGACTGGGCCAAGAACGGGAACTTGTTCTGATATTTGCTCCTCTCTAAAATGTGACTTTCAATCAAAGTTCGAATGTTGGGATCAAAATCCAACGAAATAGGAGCCAACTGTCCGAGAAGAACGCTGAGGGCTCCATCGATCCATTTATAATACTCAAAGAACTTTTCAAAATCTATTTCACTGTTAGAGACGCCTTCGAAGAAGCGCTGACGCAAGAGCTTAAGTCCCTTGTACTCGCCTCTATAGCGATTAACCGGTGCACCTATAATGGTGTTTAAATCTGTAAGAGTTGCAAAGTAATTGATCATCTGATCAGAAATTGACTGTTGCATACTCTTCTCAAACGCCAAGAAGTAGTTAAGTGGCCGTGAGTCACGCGTGAACTCAACCTCATCCTGTTGCGACAGGACTGTGATCATGTCCGATGATTCTAGAGATTCGGGCAGATTCTGCTTGGATGCCACCACATATTCCTTGTCAACAACAGAGGTGGCGCTAGCGGAAAAACTTGAACCAGAACCTGGATGCTGATAATAAAGTATGTTTCCAAGCCAATCGTTCCTAGTTGATGCCATGGTTGCAGAACCAGAAGACAAATCAGCGACGCGGAAACTGCCGGCAGCATCGGATCCGGTATTCTGGTTGAAGTCCCAGTTCAACATTAATGTGTTGATACGTGGAAGGTCGCCGTAGCTAGCAGTGGCTTGGAATGGGAACGCATAGAGCCCTGTGTCAGCGAGGCCATAATTGGTGGGGTCGAGGGCGTGAGCTTTAATTGTCTCCTGGCTGAGCTTGTCGAGCCACAATCGGCACGAGCCGATCTTAGCATCACAGCGCTGAAGGACAGTCCCCGTCATGTTCGTGCGGTGGGCGCCAACGAATGCTCGACGAGAACCAGTCATAAAGGCTGCTCCGGGGGCGGTTGCCGTGCCTGTCACATTGAAGCTATTAACAACCACGCCGGCGTCGACATTGACTCCTTGGAATTCAATATCATAGTCAGCTATTGGCGCGGTAGGCACATATGCTGTCCAAGGATAACGAGAGGGGCTAATCTTAACAGCAAAGTTCCACTGGTTATTATCATAAACATCATAATACATCGAACTCGTAAGAGTTGGTACCTTGCCACCGGTGCTACTCTTCAGGATAAAGGTAACGTTAGGAGAGTCCTTTGTTTCCCTAACAGCATAAACCTGGAAGTTTGTTGCATCATCTGTGGGAAATGCTGTGTCTGTCTGGGCGTTTTCGGAGCCGGCGGTGTCTGACGACTGTGCTGTCGTGGCGTGTACACCAAAAAGAGAGCACGAAATAATATTTGTGTCCTGATAAAAGTCATGACTTTGATCAAACTTCTCAGGGAATAGAACGTCTGCCTCCATGGTAAAGGCAAATCCGCCAGTTAAATTGGTGCTCGAAGAAATAAAACCATAAGTATTTGTGGTGTCACCGGGATCCCGAAATTGGAAAACGTTAGCATCCATGCTACGAATCGAATTAAAGTTGACATACTTTTTACCATATGACTGGTTTTTTCGGTTTGTCGTAAAATCAAACTCTGCATTATTAGCATACATGTTGATCTTGATTAGCTCATCATCAATACCGAAACATCGAATCAAATTCCTAAATGATTTTTCAGTTCCCTTTGTCTTGTAAATGTAGGATAAATTGTTGTAAATGTTCTGATAAATCTGATTCTTAATCTCTGTAATATTCTTTTCAAATACACGATCTTCGCTGCGGTCACCGAGTTTTTCAAGTACTGTCGCGTCAACAAACAGTTCCGGAGACACAAGACCCGTAGACATAAGAAGTCGTTCTGAAAAAACGCTAACCTTATCTGATCCACTTACGTAGTTGATATCCTTGAGCTTATTTAGTGACTCGATCTGTAGATGAAGAGTGTCCAGATAGCTCGCCATGATCTGAGTTACGTTATGAAGCTGAGATCCACGCTCGACATCCTCTTCTGTTATCCAGGCAGGGATGGATTTATAGATAGAGGCGGCATTTGAGGCATCATGGTCAGAACCAGACTGAATAAGACCGGCTCGAAGAGTAACCACCGCGGGATCAAAGGAATAAATAATCGGATCTTCAAATTCTTTAATAGCAGCGCTTGAAGAGATGATGGCTGAGCCAGTGTTACGTGAGTCGCTAGTGTACCCAGTCCAGGCGCCGTTTGATATGCGGCCGGAATAATCCAAAACGTTGCTGTCGACCGAACTCGTGCCAGTAATGCCCTCGTTAAATTTGTAATAAACACCTAAAGTAGTGTTGGCCACTTCTGTAGTGTCCTTGAATGTCTGCGGATCAGTGTTAACACCACCCCCAACTTGCGTAAACCAGAAGCGGCCGACGTCTTGGCTACTTCGCTGAGTTTTCCAGTATCGAAACTCATCTAAAGATGCGGAGAGTTTGCCTGCGTATTGGGCGGCTCCGCCAAGAGTGGTTGCTAGGGCACCTAGTGTGGCCTGCATCGCACCAGTTACTTCATTAAGGGCGTCGCTGCCAAGAGTAGACTCCTGATTGAGGGCCCCATCAATATAGACTCTGCTGGTAATGCCGGCTGTGGCATTTTTAAAGGAGAACGCATAGTGGTGCCATGTTGAGTCCGCTATGGTGACCGCACTACCGATTGAACTCTCACTTACTCCGTCAGATCCCGAAAGCAGGGTCGCAGTGAAGACTGCGGCGCCTTCGTTTGAGGAATTTAGAGCCAAGGACAGTCGTCCATAGTGGGCCAATCCCTCAGTGGCGCCATTCCACATGTCGAAGATCACCTCTTTGGTGGTCAATGAAGACGCATATGCATCCTTCTTCATCCAGAACTCTACAGTAACTCCATCGCCAGACAGATCATATTTAAGGTTCGATGTTCTGTTAGAACCGGTATCATAAAAGTTAGACCCGGTAAACTGAAGGCTAAGCGGCGACATGCCATCCGGATTTGGATGCGGACCACCCTTAAAATAAATGTATTCTAAAGTATTGGGGAGACCATAACCATTAGCAAGCGACCCATTTCTGGTTCCCCACCCGCTAGGGGACATCAGGCCATAACCTGTACGACGCGGATAAAGGTTGTTTAGAATATAGAGATCTATCTCCGTAGATTCATTTTCCCACTTAAGCCGCTCGCGAAGGGAGCCATCATATGGATAGGTCTTGTAAATCCGATCTATGGATTCACCATAATATTTCTCGGCTGATCCGTACCGAGCAAAATTAGAGGCAGTTGTATAATCAACCGCAGGAATAAACCTGCGCTCTTTTATAATATCTTGTCTTTGATATTCAGCCGACTCAATTGCAGATCCAACCTCATCTGCTGACTGGTTGGAAAGTGACTTGAGTGTTTGTGCTTTTTCAAAAAGATGTTTAAAGCTCATATCCTAATTATTCGTCAACCCTAAATTTGAACGTTTCTGATTGTTCGACCCACGTTGCTATACTACCATTATAATAAGAAAATTTAATCCCATACATATATCCAGCTTCCAATTCCAGCATATCTAAATCAAAATAGTTGCCGCTTACGTCGTAGGACAAGTATGTTGAATACTCGCTTCCAGTACCATATGGAAGCACTTCGTAATTATCGATCATTCGCAAAATACGATAAGATGCGCTTTCAATAATTTCCGTAGGATTAACATTGGTGGCCACCGTATAAATGGTGGGGCTCCAATTCTTATCTCGCACAAAAGTTCGGAAGCGCACCTTCTGATTCCTTCGGTACGAAGGTTGAAGATTTTTGATAGAAGTAACTCTTTCAAATGTTGGCGCGCCTTCAAAGTTGCGGAAAGTTTTAGTGGAGAAAGAGCCGGTTTTATATTGAGTAGAGCCTGTCGGCAGGGACGACCACACATCAAACATTTTAGACGGTGCTCCGTTAGCCGATGAAGAGGTCATACAGATAGATGCTGTGTATATTCCTGTACTAACCAAACCGCCCGTAACACAAACAGCGTTGCCAGCGCCGGCGCCAGAAAGAGCTTGAATTCCAGATGGTTTTGTGTTGCCGGCGTTTCCTGAGAAGAGAGAAACATACAGAAGGTTGCTGGTAAGATTTGGAATATTTGTAAGCTGACCGCGAACATAGTTATACAAGTACAGAGTATTGAGGTTATCCGTGGCTGGGGCCGCAGAGCTACTGTAGTAAAATGAGCCCCTCTCATCAGTGACGCGGGAATCCCAACGTGCTTCGATCCATGGTCGTTTATAGAAGTACTCACTTGAACGCGCGAAGAACTTCTTGGTGTAGTATGAGGTATCTGCTCCGCCGGTATTTTGTAAAACACCATTAGCATAGGCTGCGGCTGTATACGCCTCCTGGCTTGAGGTTAAGAAAACGCCTAGGCCATAGTTGGGAACATGTTTCGTGGTCCCGGATGTTTGCATCCACCTCTCAATGGTTGGGGTAATGTTGATTTCTAAATCTTCATAGCCTTGCTCGAATGTCTGACGGTATACGGGTGAGTCGGACGCCTCGTTATCGTCCCGATAGTCCCCTCCGTTCTTGGTCCACGCTACGGTAGTAGACGCCGACATCCAATTAGACTTTCCTGCGTCTGAGTATTCATCCATATCCAGACCGTCACCTTCGGCCCATGAGCGTGAAACAGCTGCTACAACCAAGGTAAAGTCCTGGGGGAGGGTCCAAGGATGCTTGGCATTGCTCATCTTAAGGAAAAAGTTGACACTTCCGGACGCTGGGATTCTCCCAGCGGTTCGGTCGGCAGCGACAGTGGTAATGGGGAACTGAATGAGCGCTCTCGATAGCTCTTGAGTTTGCCCGGTGGTCGAGGCAGAACTCTGACCATAGATTGAAAAGATTTCTACCGAGTCTGCATAACCCATGTTAGAACCTGTACCTCTGGTGCTTAGGTTCGCCTTAAAAGCATTGGTAATGGTAGTGTCGGCGCTAGCCGTATATCTCTTGAAGCCCATTATTTAATGCTCCCTCTGATATCCGTGTTCGGGAATTTTATCTCAAAAACAATATTTTCTTCAGCCAATATACGCATATTGTCAGCACTTGTGGCAGCCATGAAATCATAAGAATCACCCGAATAGTTCGATCCAGATTTTTCAACAATCTTAACCCTAATAACATCCAAAAGTCCCTCAACCTTGTTAAGAGTTTTATAAATGTCCGACAGGCTTATCGATTCACCGATGTCATAGGAGCGAGAGAATTTGGCGGCCAGCGCCCGGGAGGCAGAATTAATAACATTAAATCGATTTGCGCTGATATCTATGCTAACCTCATATTCAATTCCAAAATTAATAATCCTAGCATCTAATATATCAACAGTGTCATTAATCATTTTATACTGTCCAAGCCAATTTTTAAGATTATTTTTTAAAGTAGCGTTGGCAGTTACTAATTTGCCGCTGGCATTTTCCGAGACGACGTATAGATTGAGGTTTCGTTTAAACGCATCAAAATCGCGAACGATGGCTGCGCGCTTCACTTTTCCGAACTTAGCTGGCATGCCATAACTAATAGCTTTATAATCTTCGCCGGTTACGGCGCGATTCTGTGTTGCGAAATAGCTATAGGCGCGCTGTTTAATTTCGTCTGAATTTGGTAAAGCGACGCTTCCGACAAATTGCTCTTCGTTCACAACCTGCACAGAACCAACAACATTGCTTTTCTTGTCGCTTGTTAAAAGATTTTCTTCTTTAAAAGATACCAGTGCGCGAGTGACCTCATTAATGGAATTCACAGCTGCATTAACATCGTTTGTGGTGTTATATCGGAAAGAGATTATTAAATCTGTGTTAGCCGGGGCGATGCCGAGCTTGTCTGTGTCGAGCAGTTTTGTGGGATCGAAGCCGGCGTCTGTCACATAGTCGCGACCATTCATGTTTAACATCAAATTGGAAGGATCAACAACAGATCCATTTGTCAGCTCGGCGCTCGAACCATACCCAAACTGTAAAAAGGTGCCCCCATTTTCAAACTCAACCGTAAACCGGCGAGGGACCGGAAAGGGCTTGAGAATATTTGGAACTGTGGCTCGAGTAGTTGTTGTGTTTTTCACAGCTTTGTATATAACATTCTGTGTTAAATGGTCTACCTCGTAGAAGCGATGGCCATCGAGATCGTAAACGCTCACAACATTGTTAATTTTTGCTATAGATAGGGGAACTCTTCGAAAACGTTGAAAATTTCCCACACTAACTTTATCCCTGCCGATTCGACCAGAGACGGCGCGGCCTTGCGCGCGAATAACGAAATGAGTTGGTGCACCGGTGCTGCTCGCGTCACTCACAACAATCTGGTTTTGCTCTTTTGCAAAATCTACGTCATCTACTAAAGTATAATAGCCGCCGGCGTCGCTCGTAAATTCGGAGCCGGACTTTAATACAGGAATATAGTTGGTATCAGGGCCCTGTGTAGTGGTCGACGCCGGGACTTTAATATAGAGCGTCACAACTCCATAAGAAGATGGACTAGGATTAATCTTGAGTCCCATCTGGCGAACGAGGCGCACCACGTTGTTGTACTCAATAGCAGTATCTAGAAAACTCTCGTTGGCCTGGTAGTCCAAGTAAAAGGAGAGAATATCTCCAACATAAGAAACGGTATCCAACATGAGGGAGCCGAAGCTGGCTTCGTTGAAATCTCGATAGGTATCTGGATAATATCTACGTGCAAAATTTTCTAGATCCTGCCGGATGGATGCAAAATCTCTACTAGTATAATCAATGGCCTCTAATTTCTTTGACATATGTCCACCTCGGTATAATTAGTCCAAATTTGTATCAAGCTGCAGCATTCCTGTGATCCGAAGCGGCACAACCTTAAAAGTAACTCTTGTGCGTACGTCATTTGGGAATATGTCTGGATCGTTCTCTGGTGTTCTAAACTCCACTTTCTGAATCTCTATAAAAGGCATATACCTCGACACTTGTGATCGTATATTAGATGCTATGTCCTGGTATGTAGACTCGTTATTCATATCGAACAAATATCGCTTAAGACCGACGCCAAAATTAATATCCATCATTCTTTCACCAGGACTAGTAAGAATAAGCATTTTTAAATTTTGTTTCGCCAACGTAAGATAGTCGGTAATCAATTCAAACCTGCTTGATTCAATAGGTAATAAAGGTGCTAATCCAGTTGTCATCTCTCGCCCTCTCAGTAATTACTTAAAAAAGATGTTTTTTAACAAACATTTGAACTTTGTCCGTCTGCCATATTCTGTTGGGAGTTCCCTGTGCCTTCTGAGCCAGCATCTCCGGCGTCAGCATCATCTAGAAGATTCAGCAAAAGATAGATGATTCCGAATATAAACGGGGGCATGCAGAACAAGCCGACAATAGTGCCGGTAAAGTCGACACCATTCACGGACATCTTTGGGCCCAACGATGGAGCCTCAAGTGGTCCCGGAGGATCTGGCAGCTCTGCAGATGCCTCGGCGTTCATGGTATTTAAACCACAGAAAGCCAGTGCAAGTAATTGTTCTCCTTCAAGTGTTTTGAGCATCGGTTTAAGTGGGGAGTCATCTGGTTGAGAAGCAACTGCGATGTCGATCCCTGTGTCTATTATATCGATAACATACCCAAATACATCGCCCGTGATCTGTCTGACCAATTTCCAAATCGCGACATGTGGATCGAGCATCTCACAGAAACCCTTAAGAATTTTAATTGGTGTTTCCCTGAGCATTTTCAAAATGAACTCCCGCGCGGAAGCGTTCATATCACTCTCTCCGTTAGAGGCCAGGCCGCTTTCTAAATTATCTGATGCCATCAGGCCCTGTACGGGGGGCGCTTGATCTGTACGATCAATCATCGCCAGAAGTCCTAGGATTTCGACTTTCGTGGTGTCAAAGCTTTTCTCTATCTCATCAAAAAATGTATTTGTAAGTCCAAAGCTATAAAGTACAGGAATCATCATGATTATTTCTGGATTAAACGTTTGTGAGATAAAGCGAGAATATTCCGGGTCTTCTTTGATGCGGGGTATGTGACTGGATGGGGATACCCGATCAAACCTTTTGATCTTTTGGAAAATTGTGTCCGCCGATTCGCCGGGTCGGGAGGATACATTCAACTCATTGGGGTTGAAGTCACCTAAAGATTTAATATTCACCGTCAGCAAATCACCCAAGATTTGGGGGCCCGGAGTGATTATATCCAGATCTGTTTGAGCGGAATCAAGGATGGAATCATGCCCCGTTGATCTGGCCTGGAGGCCTATTGCTTTTGTCATTAACTCCCGTACGGGGCCCGCGGGGAAAGATTCAATAAAGTCGTTCTGCACCGTAGTTGGGCGCGGCCCATGTGTACTTTCATACCACGTTTCCGGGGTGGCGAAAATTCCTGTACGTTGGTTGAAGTTGCCAACTACAGCAAGAGCCCAAAGGGCGGCCGTCTCCGCAGAGGTTGCCTCGGCATCCCACTCCCTTTGTTCTTTTTTCAGCGTTCGATGGTGTCGAGCGGATTGCGGGAAGTTAAATATTAATTTATAACCAACCTTTAAGCCCTCAAACTCCGGGAGCGTGCCATCTGTCAGCTCAATAAGGTCAATAAAATCTATCGCGGTACCAGTTTTGACCGGCATGGCTCCAGGACCAGAGGACCCTAATATATCCTGCAAGGTTAAGGTGTGCCGCGGGAGGGTGCCGTCTGGGCGGCCGCCGTATGTGGCTTCATAATATAGCTCTTGTGTTGTATAGAGGCCCAGCGGGCCGCCGGCTGTGACATGACCTAAGCCGGTTTGGGCTGATGTTGCTGCCTGGTCCCAGGCGCTCTGGGCCCTTGCTAGCTCGCGCTCGTTCCAGGGAACTATAATCTGTGACGAGGCCAAGGAGCCCCAGTTAGAAATACCGTCCCAATAGGCATATTTGGCAAAGAACACGCGGCCATTGTTAGATTTCTGTGGGGTGCGCGAGTGGCCATAGGGGGCCTTGTAAACACCCAAAATCTCTTTAATAAAGTCATCCTCATAGGTCGACCGCGCACCGGCGGGACTCAAAATATTGTTGATAGACTGCATGGTGTCAACCATCTGTCCGCAAACTTCATGAGTAAAGCCTAGGCGCTCTTCAATTAAATATTGAACTAGCGTCTTAAACGGGACTCCATCTTTACCCACGTCAGCCCCAGTCTTAAGAAGCGACACCACCGTGTCCGGACTATAAGAGTGGGCGATTCCGCCGGCGCTGACAGCTTTATCACGAACTAGCATCTTTTCGAATTGATCCCTTATGAACCTTTCAATTCCGCCCGCAGCACGGCCGAGTTTCTCCTCTATTTGAGTAATCATACTAGTTAAGAACATTTCTCGCAAGAGAGGCTTTTGGAATATTTCTTCAAACTTAAATGCACTTAATACAAAAACATTCTTTATTAAAAATTCTACAACATACACCTGGATGAACAAGTAAATAAGGCCCATCTTTAGGGCATTTTTTGCACAGTCTCGGGCTGTACCCTCATCGTTGCAGGCGGCCTCTCCGAACTCTTGCTTAAGTTGTTCCAGTATTCCTCGTATATCCAAGAGGTCCCCCGCTTGTGCAGGATCGCAGTTGCTGTTGTCTTTAAAGAGGTTTAAGCTATTCAGTTTAGAGATGGTGAAGATGCCTTGTTTTTCTATCTGGCTAACTGACCTTTCTATCATACCATTCAAAGCAGTAGGAAAAACCTGTTTTTGCAATTTATCCTGCAAGTATCGCTTGTCTGCTGCGCCGAGTGGGGTATCGGCCAGATTCAGAAGCTGTGTTTGGAGAGGATATGTGAAGTTAAAAATATATGGGTTAAAGCCGCTTTCAGAGCCAAAATCTCCCAAAATACCTTCCGGGGATGTGTTGCTGCTTGCCCCATATAGCGGGGTGAATGAGTCATCTTCTACGGAGCCTTCCAGCCACGTAGCCTCAACGCCGGGTACGAGGCCTTCTGGCACCTTAACGCGGAAGGGTGGACGGCCCGACATAATATCTTCATTGGAATAAAAGTCTAGATTGATCGGATTAATGCGAGGTTTCACTTTATCCAAAAAGCGGTATTGCATACGCATGCGACCATATTCGCTATTTGACCGGTCTTTTTTCATGTGAGAATAAAATGTGCGGTCTCCGGCGGGCGATTCAGTTCTCGTTAGCCAAACGTTATTGGGTTTGTCGGTACCGTCTGTGTCAACATATTCCGGGGCAGACTGCTTGCCCATGGCCATGAAGTTATTGTAAAAATTACGATTGAACACATAGGTTACGCTGGGCGGCATGCCGTTGCTGTCGTCCATAGATTTTTTTATTTCTTCAATCTTCGTTGCGCCTTCATCTAGAGCGTCTCTGGCCTCGGAGCCCTCCGCAAAAGACTCTTCCATAATTTGATTTATTATAGGAAGCATCTCTTGAAATGCTCCCATGGAGCCGCCCAGTTTGTCCAGATTAACGTCAGGGCAAATTTCAGGATCAATGGTATCAGCACCAAAATTAGAAATTTCCTCAAAGATATCAGACAATATTGAAAGAAATTTTGAATTTGGAGGCTCGGGCTCGACACAATCGTCGCCGACTTTCCCATGAACACACAAGTCCTTCAGGGCCGCATTGAGCGCGGGGTTACCGCCTCTGCCACCGGCGCCCGGGCCGGCGATAATCTTAGGCTCCAACATCGCAGTTCTACTATTTTCTACCGAGTATATAAACTGCATCTTTACATTATCAGCTGTAGAATTAAACATAGAGGGGATAATGCGATTTACAATTGGGTTATCCAAGAACTGGGGGTGTTCGGGGCACAGAAGATTAGGAAGAAGGGATGCTGGGTCGACCGGGATGCCATTATTAAGCATGTCTGCTAGTTTTTTGATGCTTTCTTGATCAGCCAAAGGAGCAAAATCCGCTTCGTTCAAACAATAGTTTTCTACAGCTGCTCTAACATCCACATCGTTCACAAGATCATTACAGATTGTCGTCATGTTAGCTAGTGGCGACAAAGTCGCAAAAAACGACAAAATCTGATTTCGGCTCTGCAGTCTTTGAATGGAGGGCGCTGGCCAAGTTGTATTAAAGATAGCAATCTTCTCGACGGTTGGCTCCAACACATCTGGTCGGGAGTTATAAAGACGACAAATTTCCATAGGAGTCAGTACAGCGCTGACGGCCGATAGGTAATCAAATCCCTCCTCTTGATTCATTTGAAACTGGCCGAATGCATTATCAAGAAGAGGATCAATATCTGCCGCGGCGGGACTTAAATTATCTCTCATGGCTTGGGCGGCGTCGAGGTTGCCCAGGAGTTCGGGTCGATCATGCAAGTTGTTACAATTAAGTTTAATCATCTCGACTAGACCGAGGACCAAATCCATCACCAACTCCATCAAAATTTCTAAGAGCATATCGACAATCTGTTTCCACAACGGAGGGTCGCCCGTAATGGGGTTGGGGAACTTTATCTCTGGGAATTCTGGTAATTTTATGAGGTCGCCTTTAATCTTTGGTCGCTCATAATCTTCTATCATCCCGGCAATTTCGAGTGCTGAATCTATGGCGGCTTTGAGACGATCCAGGGAGAAATTTGTACCCATGGTCAAGCAAATGAGAGCCTCTGCAATTAACTCTGGAATGCCAAAACGGCCTAGGACCTCCTCCATAATTTCTAGAGTATTTTGAACCTGCTTGACTGCGCCGCCCTCTCGGCCAGAAGTTCTGTCGCGCGTTAAATCTGCCTCAGCTCGGTCGAAAGCGCGCTGGGCATCCTCGATTGCGAGGGGATCTCCATTTTGAATAGCAGCATTGAGCTCGGCTTCGAGCTCCTCGACCTCTTCTTCTAGTTCCTGGCGCTCTTCTACAGCTGCGCCGATCCCCTTAGCTTCGTCAATCATTGCTATGACATCATCAATAAGTTGCTTAAGAGGGAACTTGGCCGACAGAGCATCGCCGGATTGCTTCGCGAATAAGGATGCTTGAACTTCTGGATCGTTTAGAGTCTCCTCCATCGCGGCGATGGCTCCAGGATTTAAAAAGTTACTCATGGTTGCGGCCATGGCCATGGGGTTGCTAATATCTAGCGTTACTGAACTTTCAGTAGCCTGAAACACACGGTTAAACAGCAACGGGTCGACGCCGGGTGGTGGTGGCGCTTGGAATTCTATCTCTAGGGAGCCATCGTCGGGCTCTCCCTTAATGGGCAGGTTTTCGATAACATCTTTAACTGTTGGTTTTGAAAGAAGAGAGCCGTAAGTATCTTTGATAAAGCCAAGAATTCCATTTAGTCCGCCCGGGCTTGAACGGAAGTCCGAAATTATTCTTTGATGATTTACCAGTGTTTGCATCATCCAAGGATCCTTAACGCTCCGGTTATACTTAACAAGAGAAATAAAGCCAATCTTCAGGGGCGAGATTTCCAAGGAACCGTCAGCCAGATCGAGTTCATAAGACACTCCGAGAATGTTTTGGGCGGGCCCGAGCTGGATACGAAGCAAGTCGTCACGGGTCAGAACCGTAGACCTCTTACCCGACAGATTCAGATCTCGACGGACAGCATCCGTTAAAGTGGCCACCAATGTCTGCATTTCCATATAGATCGTTTCCAAATCTAAAGGAATTTTAAGAGGTGCCGGGTATTGGAGAATTTGCTTATTGTATCCTTCGAGTGCTACTTTCAGTTCGCGCAAGGTTCGTGACGAGTTCCCAAGGCTGATTATGATCTCCTCTCCGGCCGACCGGAGCTTTCGATCATAATATTGATTTATAAAAAGCTCTTCAGCTTCGGAGAAGGCCGGCATGCCAGAACTAAAGGTGACGACCGGTGGTTTTTGCCCAGGTAGTAAGCAGGGCTCATCGCCCTTAATAACAGGAGTAGAAGCTGATTGGCGAGATGCGGCGTTGGGGTCAAAAGCTCGAAGACCCTCGCGGATTCGTTTAAAATTGACGGCGCCGGGGGCTGTATTATAAAGATATTTGGAGACCACTGGAGCCTCAACTTCTAGATCGGCGGGACCTTGATCTGTCTTTATAAAATCAAGATTATCTGATATCTGTTTGCGAATGGTGGTATAACTATCCCTGACTCCCGGAGGGATCGGGGTTGTCTTGCCGGCGCGCTCGGGGGTACGAGATTTAGGCCTTCCGTTGGTTTTCTTTTTCTTAGTCGATCTAGGTTGAACCTTTTTGGATGGACGCGGACTGGCGGGGCTGGACGGTCTGGAAATAAGGGGATAAAACTCTGGTAAGTAATGTTCCATTAAAGCGTCGATAGCTTTCTCTTTTAAAATCTTCGCATCTGCCTCTGCAGCTACTCCTTTAGATATGTCCGGGTAAACGATTACAGCATAGGTTCCCTTGTTTATATCAAACCATGGAATAAAAGAAGGAAACTTCTTAAATACGTTTAGGCTGTTAAAGTCGATATCTGTCGTCATGATTAATTTGTATTATTGTATTTGCTTAAAATCCACCGGGGTCCTTTGACTCCGCCCGGACTCAAGAGGTATCTGCTTTGGATACCAATGTGACCCTTAGTTCCGTCCATCAAATCTTCTGTGTACATGGGAATCTCTACATTTAAAGCACCATGGACTACCTTTTCGATACCTTGGGCCATAAATTTAAAGTCTGGCGATGTCGACTGGGGGCCTCCGATCATAAACGGGGAAAAGTGAGTATGACTTAAAAGAGCGGTATTGATCGCGCGCTGATAGTCGGCCATCGTGCATACCCTGTCTCTCAATTTAGATATAGAATCTATGATGTCCTTTAGGCAAGCTACCAAATTGGCACCCTTAACTAAAGGCTGCATATCAGCATCATCTGCCATTCCGATAAGATCAATTCCATATTGTCCTTTCCAGGTTGTACTTTCTTCTCCTCCCTGCGAGTTTTTTACATCAGTGCGAGTCACAAGCTTGATATTTTCCCTGGCTATAACCCTTATCGTATCGGCTTTGAGAGCAATTGTAGAACGAGGCGCGTCCAGGGTTACGTTTCCTACTTTTCCCTTAGGAAGACCAAAATATGTGACATCATCCACGGCTGCTCTTTGACTGAGATAGATCCGGGCTGCATCTTTTTTGAAGTTAGGGTTAGCACTGAGGTCTGTGGACCCATCGGATGTGGTCTGGCGTGCTTGATATCCCATGAGGCCAGCAATAATGTCGACTGACGAGCAGTGAGGGAATCCCTTGCCACCATAACCAGAAGGCTTTTTGTGAGTACGGTCATACCCCAACACTATAAGAGAGTTGCCGTTTTTGTAAACCTTTTCGTTTGCTGTGGCAATATATTTCGGCGTGTCAATGTGCTGACGGGCAGCAACCCCACCTAATCCCATGAAGCGTCCTTTTCGGAACTCGGTTAATGCATCAAACTCTTCTTGATCTGCAGGCGGCATCAAGGAACGCCATTCTTCTTCTGCTGTCTTTCCCATATTATACCCTTTCTACTCGAACTTGTAGCTAGCCTTATTTGTTGAGTCGATGGCCCGATCTAAGGCTGTTCCTTCTTTTCTCCAGCCAGCATTTGCTCTTGCAGCAACTTCGTTCGCCTCTGCTTGGCTTCCCACATTATTAATATCACCCGAGACAGGTGAGGCCGGTTGCTTGAGACGGCGGACCAAGAAGTCGATGGCTGCGTGAGAAGCATGCTCAGGGTCATTCAGAAGGTCCGGGGTTCCCAAAAAATCGACACCTATTCTCTCGCCGGCATTCTTATAAGCTGTTCTGAACGTTATTTGGTTCATGCCGCGGCCGCGGTAATCATAGCCATCACTAGTATCGGGCCGGTTTCCATATTGTTTGAAGCTTGGAAAGTGGCCGCCGTAAATCCAATTAAAAAACTTCTTGTCATCTTTCTTCAACTCGTTGAGTTCGGCATCACTAAACTTACTAACTCGGGATCCGAAGATCTCTTTGATTCTCGCGACGGACGCGTCGCCATATCCTTTTTCCCCTTTTGGCTTAAGGCCTGATTCCTTAGCTATAACGCTCAGCAGCGCGATCTTCATATAACGATTTGTTACTCCAAACTCTTTCATATAGCGCTCAATAGTTTTCATATTTCTGTTTCTTTGGCCGCGTTTGTAATTGCCCAGGCCCTTGATGGGCCCTTGGTCGTTCGGGTCGACCTTCGGGTTATTGGGCGCCGGTGTATCGAAGTCTCCGGCGTCGCCAGTCGAGCCCGGGTTGTTGCCCATGGTCTCAGGGGAACTTCCCAAAGCAAAAGCCTGCTTGGTAGTGGGTGGGGCCTGCCTAGTTGGGATCTTATTGGCAACCTCTTTTGATACTTCTCCAACCGCGGTGATCTTGGGATTGGCCAAAGATGCTGGCCATGTAGGAAAGGTTACTTCAACCCAGGCGCCCGGCGGGGGCGCTCCCTGGACGCCAACTACGCTTACATCAATTGGCATCCATTGTTGACCCCAAAGAAGCTTTTTAAACTTTTCTGCACTCTTCCAATCTTTCGGCCCCCAGGAGTTGTATCCAGATCCAGGCAATGATGGGATCCATACTTTATAAAGAAAATTGAACATTTCAAAACTAGGCCGCTTTGCTGCTGCATATCGCAGCTGATCTTCGATGTTCTGAACAGCTGGCTCTGTAGCGGCCTTATAGGCTACGATATAACCCTGGCAAGGGTGCGAGATTGTTGCTGATTTTTCGTAGTTTTTGCCTAGGCCTAAGCCCGGCAAGAATGAGCTCATTTTGAGGCTGCGGGTGTTTAGGGCCGGCCCAGTATTCTCTGTTATGCCTCTTTGGGCCAAGGAACGCTCGAGCTTTCCAATTAATGTATCGTCTGCCATCATTCGCCCTCCGGTTCGTTGAGCAAATCAAATATTTGTTCTTTATCGTCAGCGCTAAGGCCGATTTGATCATTCTTCTGCTTCTGAAGGAGGGCTGCAAGCTTGACCATTTGCTCGTTAGAGCGTTGAAGATTTTCTACATACTTGGCGGCGATCGACCCCATTTCACGACGGGCAGAGTCGGACATCTTCATATCACTGATTGCGTCCACAAGAAGAGACTTGGCCACGGCACGGTCCTCGCGGATGTTGGTGGTTGTCTCTTCAATATAGTCGTCTAAACTTAGATTTCGCCGCTTTCCCATTTATTTTTAAACACCTTATAACGTTTTCTCAATTTGTTTAAGTTATTCACAACTTGTTTGGTATTGAGCCCAGTAATTTCCCTCAAGTATAAGTAAATAGCTTTTTTATTGAAAATTTCTATTTGATCTGCAGAGTCTAAAAGGATCCGCACCGCCATTAAAACCTTTTTTTCATTTTCCTTTAGCATAAACGAATCCCAAGTACCCATCTCACTATTAAACGAGGACCAGAACTCTATGTCTTGTCGTTTCGACTCATAGGTTGGCTCGCGGGAAACCAGGTCTTCATCTAACTCATTAATGACGTCCTCAAGATAAACCTCAGTTCGGTTCCGTTTCTGTCTCTGCTTTACTTTGTGGATAAACCAATTTTTTGTAACAACCGAAAAATATGAAAAGGCCTTCGACCCCTTAGAGGGATCGTACTTGTTAAGGATTGTGGTGAGCCAGATTTTACACTCGTCTTTCAGCGAGTCAATGTTTGGGAGGCTCGTAAACCGATAGGTGTAGATGATTTTATCCACCATCTGATCAAACGCCGGCTGGATATATTCTATATACAACACAGATCGTAGTTCCCTATCTTCTGTGTTGGCGTATTTAACTATTGCATCTTCATGAACCTTGGTAAAATAATGGTTCTTAGTCGACTTCTTGCGTCTCGTACGCCTCTTGCGAGTAGTCATAAAGTTCTTCCTCTTCTTCGTCGTCTAGTGTATATTCAAACGTATCTCTAAATACTTCTATTTCATTTGTGACACCCTTAATCCGATATATCATTTCCTGTATAAGGGGCTCGCCACTGTAGCTATCCATGCTATATAAACTTTTTGCAAAGATTTCAAAATCTTTGGTTACAATAAACAGGGCGGCGAGGTTTTCTGATATGAACACTAGCTTTTGAAGTAATCTTACTACATACCAAATAAGGAAAATATTAGCAATAAACGAGATCACTGCAGCAATAATAAAATTTGTCATCTTTGATCCTTTAGATCTTTTTTCTGCTGCTGCAATTCTTCCCGGGAGGTTTGAATAAACTTCTCCGTTGTATCGCCCGTTTTGTGTTTGTGCGCTCGGGCAGGCTTATTTGTACGAAAGGTGGTGAGTTGTTTCACCAACGAATCGGAAGCCTCGCACTTGGGGCACTTACCGGGCAGCTCACTTGAGAGATGCTGGATTGTTACACTAGCGGTGCATGCGCTGCAGTTATATGCATACCGGGGCACACTAATCCTCAAGAGAGGAAAGGATGTCGCCCAGTTCAGTATTTTCCAAACTCACCACCGGAGGGTTCGTTATAACGAGAGTACCCTGCGATTGATCGTCTCCGTCAATTTGAAAGTTCATCTCTTTAAGGATCGGTACAATATCGCTCTGCTCCAGTAGTGACTTCTGTAGAGCCATCATGAGTGCGCCTAGGGCTTGATCTGTAAGTTTCATTTCTGTTTTCTCTCCAGCTTTAGAATGCGATCATGGATATCTCTCAGATGTCCCTCCATCTGTCGCGAATGATCTTGAAACGCGGTGCGCAACATCTGGTCTATGATCTCACGGATATCGCCCTCTCTCAGGCTCGCTTCCGGTTGTGTTTTCTTTTTCTTCATGTTATTAGTCCCTTCTAATATTTCAGTGGTAGAATAGGTCCCGATGCGATCGAAGTATCGAACTTCCTTGGCAAAGCGAGAGCCTACAATTGGTTTATCCTTCCAGTCCGACCCAACCACCATATAAGCGGGGCGAAAGCGTTTAATGTATTTTCCCAATTCTTGGGGCGTATGAAATATTACTACTTCATCAACGTATATTAAAGAGTTTAACATAGCTTTACGATCTTCTTCAGTATTAAAAGGACGATCTAGGCCCTTGTCTCTCTTAACCTTTTCATCTGAGTCTATCCCTACGACGAGTCTTTTCCCTAGGGATTTGGCATACTGTAGCATTTCTACGTGGCCGCGGTGGAGGATATCAAAACATCCATTTGTCCATACTGTTGTCATTGGGCAGTATTCACTCCGCGCCGTTGTACAACTTGTGTGGCGCATTCATTAGCATATAGGATCGCTTCGTTGATGTCTGGGTTATGATTATAGCTTACTGCTAGCGCGGCCATAAATGTATCGCCGGCGCCTGTGACATCTTTTATTTCCACTTCGCTAACCGGATAGGTGTGCCCCCGATGGAAGCATCCTTTGGAGCCTAGAGTAACGATCAATCTTTCTTCGATGTCGTTGGTGATTGTGGTCTCAGTCTTCGAAAACTCATAGTTATTTATTTTAATGTATTTGATACCGCTACAATAAGGGCCGAGTGGTCGCTTAGTATCTAAAAATACCGTGTCGTGTTGAGACGCAATATAAGCAATACTCTCTTCGTTTAGGAAGCCTTTGCAATAATCCGAAATAACCACAAGACTATATTGCTTAAAGTCAATAGACTTAACATCACAAGCCCCTATTACATCATCGTTAACGTCGATACGGATAAACATCTGATTTGTATTCTTGTGG
>Ga0080013_1000628_pt1 | contig 49363 bp, 74 predicted proteins | sample ETNvirenome_6_85_FD_69236 | JGI IMG/M metagenome (GOLD analysis project Ga0080013, IMG submission 69236) | Marine viral communities from the Pacific Ocean - ETNP_6_85 (SPADES assembly) (version 2) | ecosystem: Environmental > Aquatic > Marine > Oceanic | place: Pacific Ocean | collected 2013-06-19
AGTCTTTTGTTCAATGATGAATGAACCACATACAGTCAAAACAACATTCCTTGGCGATTTATAGCCAGGATGCTTTAATGCACTACGTTTAATGATTTGAATAACATAATCATCATCAGTATACACCCAATCTCCTGTTACTCCCTCTCTCCAGTTACCAACAATCTTAACTCCAGGATTAAATGCCCTAAATTCAATATCATCATCATATAAATAATTCTCTACGCCTTTTATAGTTTTAATATCCATAATTAATCCTTAATACCCCAAGATTTTCTTAGCCATTTATCTTCTTTCTCTTTATTTCCTATTTTTTTCCAAAGATTATACATTGCACTATTAAATGTTTTTTCTGAATCTTCTTTTATTAACTTTAAAAGTAAAGAAGCATGCCCACCATATTTTTCTTTTTCATCTGGTATTTCAGAATATCTTTCTAAATTTTCTTTCCATGGTTTTAATCTTGGTGTATATTTAGGATAATCTTCTTTCATAGCATCAACTAAAGATTTTGCTAACGTTGGTTGATATTTAGAATGAGCATCATGCTCCATTGTTCCTTCAATATTATATACATCCTCTCCACTAGCTCTACGTTCCTCACCAGCAGCTATACTTAAAAATTCTCTTATTTCCTCTGGTTTACTATATTGTATTGAATGAGAAATCTCTGCTAAAAAATCACTCAAAGGATTTTTAGTACCACCAAAATACTTACCGCTTATATGAAGAGTGTCTGGCTCAGTTCTTGGGATAAATGATGATATAAACTTATCTAAAGTTGAATTTTCTTCTATTAACCCAAATAGATTTGGATATTCTTTTTTTTCTTCACTTCTGATAAAATTAGCTCTTATTGGCTTTATATAAGGCTGCTCCTGTTGCCATATGTCCAAGTCATCGTGAGATTGAATGTATGGCATTCCACCTGCTAAAAATGCAGCTCTAAGTATCTTAGTTGATTTATCATCCTCTTCCAATTGAGCCCTATCAATCATATCATAAAATGTACTATCAGCTGGATTTATATATTCAGTTTTTTTAGATTTATTAGACATGTATTAATATAAAAAATATTTACCGAAAAAAAAAGTCTTGCATTTCTCATTTATTTGATTATATTTATCTATATAATAGAGATATAGTAGAGATATAATAGAGATTCTATATGTTAGCTATATTATATAGAAAGAAAAATTAATAATAAAAAGAAAGATTGTTACAAAGTTTCAAAAATAGGGTCAGAATGGGTGTGAGTGTTTTTTCACGCCCCCCCACCCCCAAAACAACTTGCTAGGCTCTTCGATTAGGTTGAAAATTGGATTATAATTGAATTAGATTATAATTCTATTTGATTTTTAGAGATTTAAAAAGAAAACAAAAACGCCCCGAATAAATCGAGGCGTCTATTGTAAACAATCCGCAACCTTATTAACTAATCATTACAAGCCTCAAAGAACTTATCATAATTAAATAAGTAATTATCATCTTTAAACATAGTGCTTAATCTATTAATAAGTGTTACTTTGTTTAATGTAGGTAATAACATATCACTATTACTATTAGTGCTATCTTTAATAATACTCGCTATCTTTATATAATGTTTTCTACTTAGCATTTTAAACCCCCTTTATTTAGTTAAGTTAATATGTTTAGTTATTAATCTTTTTACATCATCAATAAAATAATCATCATCACCACCAACGCCGTTATTATCTACTAAATAATGATATTTATTAACTAATTTAATTACATCATTTGCGCAATTATCAAGATTATCATCATCTTTAAATGGTGTATCAATTAACTTATTCGCTAATCTAAACGCGTTTTCTTTTTCGTCAAACTCATTTTCAAGATTTAAAACTTTCTCCGCTTTTTCTTTTAATGTTCTTAACTCGAAATCTTCCAACTTCAAGAGCCTTTCTCTAACATCAAAGGCTAAATTATTATGAACATTTTTTAATTTCTCGTGTTCCTCTTTCGCCAAATTAACGCATATTTCAACCGCTTTTATATCATCTTTCAAATCACTTACATCATTTTTTAATGTTTTGAATTTATGCAACCCAACTTTATACTCTCTTATTGCTTTTATATCATCTTGATTTTGTTCTATATCCACTTTATACCCTATTAAATGATAACCGACTTTTTCAAACATACTATCTATTATATTACTTATTTTATTATATATTGCTTTTATTAATTTCATTGTTTTAACTCCTTGATTATTATTTATTATTGACATACCTATATTATACCTTTTAATTATCTCATTCATTTTAAATACTCCTTTTATTTTTTGGATATTTTAACAAATTATTAAAAATATTTAAAGTCGCTTCATCATACTTAAAAGCTTCTTTGTATATTCTATAATATTTATCGGTAAACTCTTTTTTACTTAATGAGCCTTTTAATAATGGATTCATTTTTATGCTCTCCCTATTTTTAATGATATATATATCTTATATGTATTGTCTTTTTCTTCAATGTGGCTAATTTCTAAGCCTTTATTTAATCGGCTTTCTATACTCTTTATTTTAACAATATTAGTTAAGTTGTATTCTCCCTTAATAATTGTTATTACTTGCGGTTTACCGCTTAATATGGCTCTATCCATGATTAGAACTCCTTTTGTTTTATTTTGTGTTGTCATATATATAATATAGCATATTATTTGTATATATCTATATATATTTATTATTTTTATATTGTTTATTATATTTAATGATTATATATTTATTTATCGCTTTGGCGATTGCTTTTTGAAATCTAAGTTAAAATAAAAGGAAAAATGTTATGAAAAATGCAAAAAAACCAACACAAATAACAAACATTGAAGAATTATCAAAAACTTTTAACATAGAGCCAACACAAGAGATAAAAACAAGTAATAAGAAATTATCTTTAAAGGCTCAAATAATGAAAAAAGTTAATGATAAAATGCATAAATTCCTTGTTACTGAATTTGGAGAATACTACAAAGAAATTGAAACAAGTGTAGTAATTACAAATAAAGATAAACAACAAAGAATAGAAAATGTTAGAGGTTATTATTTGTTACTACCTAAAACAAATATTGTTAATAATGAAAAAGTGAAAGCATATGATATTTGTAAACCAACAACTTATGTTAAAGGTGGTAAAACTTTCGAGTGTTATTTTTATAAAGAAGTAGGAACAACAACATTTGAAAAATAAATCATAACACAAGTAAAAAACACAAAGCCCCATTGAACAATTGTTCTTTGGGGTTTTTTGTTATCCCAAACATTTTAACTTAACACAAAATTATAATGAAAGGAAAGGAATGAAATTAAACATTGATGAAAAGAAATACAAAGTAAAAAGAAAAGAAGGTTTCCAGGGAAATTTTAGTTATACCGCAACACAAAAGAAAAGGACTTGCAAAGCCTGTGGAAAAGGATTTGAATCCACTGGAAATGAAACACTGTCTTGGTATGATGATGATGGTTTTTTTAGAATTGGATATTTTTGCAAAACAGATTATATAAATGCAAGTAGATATTTGAAAGCAATGGAAAGAAAAGGATTGAATTAATAATATCAGTGCGACAAGTAAATAAACTATGTGTATGGAATTGTCCGTGAAATCACACGCTGATATAAAAGAAAAGGAAAAGAAAATGAAGAAATATAGTATAAGTGGTTGGTTAGATGATACTTGGGGAAAACCAATGACTGCAAATGAGCTAAGACATAGATTTTGGTGTTTAGAAGATAACAGAACAATACATTATAAAGATTTTACTATAAAGTGGATAGAGATGTGCTGGAATGTAAAGTTTATTAAAAGATAAAGAAAAGGAAAGGCAAAAGCAAATGGAAATGAAAAAAACTGCTGCAAAGAAAATAGCATCAGATGTTAATTCTATATTATCTGTTGCAAAACCTGCAAGGAAAAAGAAAAGGTGGGAAGTTGTTTGTGATTTGGTTGACTGCTGGATTGATGAAGAAATAACACAAGATGAATTGGTAGACAAACTGATGAAACTTGTTGGTAAACCAATCATAACAATATCAGAGATTGAATTTAGAGTAACTGAATGGAAAGAAAATCTGTATTTAGAAAGTAGACAAGAGTTAACAAATGGTTGCAGAGATAATTGGTGTCAAGTGGAAGATTTAACAGAGCTGAGAGTATGGGAATACAATCTACTTGTAGAAAAGTTAAACATTCATTATCCTGATTATCCAATTGAACGACTTGAAAGTAGGTTTGTGTAATGAAAATATCAGATGATTGTTACAACACTATTGATTATAAAGACGCATTCAATCATATCAGAGCATTAGCTGATTTGGAATGGAATGGAAGTATAACAATAGCAGAGTTTAGAGAAAGAGTAGATGAAATAATAACAGTAATAAGTGAGAAGGAGAGCAAATGAAAATAAAATGGATTGATGACAGAAAAGGAAAACAGAAAGTAATAATACATATTAATGGACACACTATTGAAGTATCAGAAGAAGGAGATGGTTTCACTGATGGTTGTGTAAGTATGTGCAAAGGAGAGTATGGCTCACTTAAAACAATGTTAAAACACGAGTGGGTATACAGAAAATCTATTGATATGAAAGATGAATTTGAAACAGAATAAAAAAGGAGAGCAAATGACATTCTTAGAGATACAAAACAGAATGGGTAGAATAGAGAACTTATTAACAAATGGAGATACAGAGTTTTTAGATATGTTAAACGAATATGTAGTATTGTATTTAAAGCTACAGAAAGGGATATATGACACAAGATGATTTATATGACCTAATAAGGTGGACAAATGATACTGATGGCTATCAATTTGCAAAAGAGATATATAACAGAGAAGAGCCTGATGAATACACAAGAGGTAAGTTCTCAGATATGCAAAAACACTTGATAAGGTGGGTTGCAAGTCTTGATTATAAAAACAGAGAAAGATTAACAAAAGCTATAAACAACCAAGCAGAAAGGTGGATAAAATGAAAACGAATGACATAAAAAAAGGAACAGAGATAAGAACATATCAACTTGGAGTTACTGTTACTGGAATAATGATGGATAATTCAAAGGGAAACACAAGACTGATTAAAACACACGGCTCTGAGGTTGGTATGTTTGATGAAGTTGGTAGTGTATATGCAACAGATATTATATCTGCCAAAGATAGTAATGGTAATTGGATTAATGTAGAACATACAGATAAACAGTTAAACGCAAAGAATATGAGAGGTATGTTCGGATTTTAATAAATAATAACTGAGTGAGAGCCAACAACTGGTCCTCCTGTATGGTAAAGATGACATATTTCCAATTTGGCCAGTCATCTACAGGGAAAATAAGTCCAAGAGCATATAAATGCGTATCGTTCAGGCAAAGGAATATGTGAGGCTCTCATTCAAACAGAAAAGGAGAATGAAATGTCAGAACAAAATAGAAATGATGAGTTATTGGAATATATAACTGATAGTATAAGGGAAATTACCAATATAAATCATTTAAAAACAGTATCGAAGGAACTAAAAGAACAGAGAGATTACATTGGTAGAAAAATAGGTAATCAATTACAGAGAGGTGATAATGTAAGAGTAAATGGAACTAATGGTATTGAAAAAGGCGAGGTTATTAAAGTAAACAGAACACGAGCAGTTGTTAGAATAGATAACAGACAATGGAATGTTCCATTTTCAATGATAACAAAGGAGGTTAACAATGGGTGAAATATATAAACAAGAAAAAACAGACACAACAGTAATTAATTATAGTGTTCCAATAAAAGATGAACTGATTGAAAACATATTATGCTCTGCATTTGAAGGAGGCTCAACATATTGGGCAAATAATGTCAGTTGTCATAGCAGAGAAGATATGAAAAAAGTTGGTGGTTGGAAGCACGAATATCTTACAAAGACAAAACTGAAAGATGCTAAACTGATTATGCACACAGATGATGATTGTGAAGTTGCATTTTCAAAGAAATCAATCATTGATGCATTACAGATGATGGATGACCCAAAAAATGGCTGCACAAAAGCACTAAAAAGAATATTGTTTGGTGATTGGGATGCAGATGATGCAGATATGGTATTGCAGATGGCTTGTTTTAAGGAGGTTGTATATGGATAAAGAATACATATTTCATTGTAGAGGTTGTCAAGAGCCTGATAAAGAATATCCTAACAAAGAAATCGAATGTGATGAATGTCAAGGAGAAGACTGTGGAACATATGTCAACGATGAAGGAGATTGCTGGAAATGTAATGGATATGGAGTATATATGCCTTTTATGTCAATAGGGTGTCATCAATGGGCAAGAACAGATATTTATGGTATATATACAGGATTGTATTGTGATGATTGTTACGATGACCCACATAAATATACTTACAGAAAAGATGAATATTATGACCCAGCTTATGCTGGAGAAAGGATGGAACCAGATGAATAGGAGAAATAAAATGAGTAAAACAGAAGAAAGACTAAAAGAAGCAGAAAGAATACTTAAAACTGTTTTAGAAGATGAACAAGATACGAGCAGAGAATATTTAGTTGCTTTGGTAACTACATATTTCAATCGTATAAAAATCACAAAAGGAGAAACAGATGGCAGAATCTAAAGAAAAAAACTACGAACTGAAAGACCTAATCATTGATGCCTGTGATACACTTGAAGATGAGTGGGAATCAATAGAAAAAGGAGAATATGATTTAGATGATATGATACACGAGATAGCAGACAGTGCTATTCCAATATATTATTGGGATATTGCACAATATGCAGCGTGGAACACTTGGTTAATGCAGGAAATACCTGAAATAAATCCAAATGGTAATGCACACGACCAAATACAGGCGAATATATATGAAGCAGTCTGTGAAGGATTACACAAACACATAGCAGAAAAAGAAAGTAAATAATAACAAAAGGAGAGAAAGATGAAAATAAAAAATGTAACAGTTGAGCTTGATAACATCGTAGGATGTATAAACAGAATGAAAGATGATATTGAGCAATTAGAACAAGACAATAAGAAACTGAATGAGGACTTACAAGCCTTAGAGAAAGAAAGAGATGAAGGCTATAAATCATTCAATACTGATACTCATATACTTATTGAAAGAGATGTGTTAAAAAGTATCAGAGAAGACCTTGTGGAAGCAAAAAGCAGTGCCAGTTATGCTCTTGATGAGGCAAATGGCGCAGAAAGTTGTGCAGAAGATGCAAAAGGCTCGGCAGAACTTGCTGAAGACCATATTGGCTATAGTATGGATAAGATAGATGAGGTAATACAACAAGCAGACAAAGATAAAGGAGATGACAATGAGTAAGATAAATCTAAAAACAGCAACATTAGGGCAAATTGAAGATGAATGCGACAGAGTATATGGAACACCATATGGACACAATATAATTGGTATAATGTGTTCAGTGGTTAAGGATAGATTCGGAGAAGAAGAAGCAGATAGACTGTACAAAGAATGGCAATATTAAACAGAAAGGAGTAATAAAATGGGAATGGATGTAAGCGGATTAAATCCGAAACAGAATAAAAATATTGATAATTTTCCAACAATGAAGAAATTTGATAGTATGGATTTCTCAGAAAAATGGAAAACACTTGATAAAGATGAAAAGTTAAGAGATGAATACTGGAAAGAAAAAGATAAATGGGAAAAAGTAAATCCAGGTATTTATTTCAGAAACAATGTATGGTGGTGGAGACCACTATGGAACTATTGTGGCACAGTTGCTGATGATATAGTAGAGACTAATATGAGAATGATGAAAATTGAATACAACGAAGATGATGAGCCTGATTATGAAAAATCAAAATGGGTTTCAGCAACCTGGGATGATGGTCATTCAAACAGTGGAGCAGGATTGGATGGTAAACACGCAAAGTTACTTGGTAATAGATTGATGGAAACTATTGCTGATGGAACTGCAATAAAATACCAAGCACATCACCTTCAACGTCTCGAAGAAATTCCTAACGATACCTGTGGATTTTGCAATGGTAATAATAGAGGCAATACAAAGAAGAAAGACTGCAAAAGATGTGATGGCACAGGAGAAACAGAGAGCTTTGCTAAGAGCTATCCATTTGATGTAGACAATGTTGAGAGATTTGCATTGTTCTGTATTGAGAGTGGAGGGTTTGAGATATGTTGAAATTAACAAAGCAATTAAAAGCTGATATAAGAAAACTAAAAAAAGATGACCTTGTTGTTTGTAGTGATTGTGGCTCAGAAAATGTAACTGAGAAAATGTGGGTAGATAGTAATAGTTTTATATCTATTGATGGGGAATCATACTACAAATATATGGGAGAAATAGACGATAATCAGTATTGGTGTGAAGATTGTTATGATATGGCTCATTTAGTGCATATATCAGAATATAAAGGAGATAATAATGATTAAAATAAGTATAACAAAAATAGATGATAAAGGTAGAATAAATTTACCTGCTCACTTTTTAAAAGCTAATAATATACAGAGAGGTTGTGAGGTTATTATTGAAGCTATCATTAACAATAGTGATGCAGTTAAACTTAAATTCAAGGGGGTTACAGATGCCAAATAGGAAAGCAAAAGAACGCAAAATGGAACGCAAACGTAAAAACCTTGAAATCAAGAGATGGAAACGTGAACAGAAAAAACTAAGAAAGGGGAAATAATGACCGCAGATAATGTTATAAGAAAAATACTTATAATAATAAGGACTACAAACTGGACATATAGAGATAACAGAAGGCCAGCCAGAGTAAAAATAGATGATTTGTGTACTGATTATTTAGGTTTAACTGAGGATTTGGATTGTGAACTTTTATGTGAAGATGTGGAAAAAATGATTATAAACAGAGAATGGATGGATAAATATATTGGATGGAAAACTGATTTAAATAAAAGTCCAATAGAATAACATAAAAAGGAGAAAAAATGAAAAGTAAAATAAACACCTGGTTAAGTCATCTCTGGAAAATGAATAAAGACGAAAGTGATTTAATTATAAATGAAATCAGACAACACTTGTTCAGAGTTAGAGATGAGGCTAAACGTAATTATGAATTAATAAAGGAGAACAAATGAGTAAAGTATTTGGATACACACAGGATTTCTTAGATGAAATAGGATACAGCCTTGGATATGATGATAACAATCTTCCAGAGTTTAAAGATATTGAAATGGTGTGGAGGTTTAATATATCTGTTTGGGAATATAATGGAATGACAGAAAAAGAGTTTTACACATCAGAAAGAGGATATTAATATGATTGGATGGTTGTCTGTAATTGTAATGGTATTATTGATAATTGAAGTATTTAACGAAAAAAGATAAACAGAAAGGATAAAAATGGATATAGATGATATTTTAAAGAATTTACAAATGGATGAAGGTAACCCAAATGGTGTTTATTTGCGCGAAATTGCCTTTTTAATGGAACAAATTGAACTTTTGAAGCTGGAGGTCGACCAACTAAAAAAAGAGCTTAAAAGTAGCGAAAATAAAAATAGTAAAAAAAAATAAATAAATAAATAACTAACTACTTATATATATGTATAGGTATATTATGTATATATTTAGGGTAACAATAGAGAGGAATATAATGAGTGATAATACTACTTATCTAATTAAAAATATCAACAGACAAGACTGGATGAAGTTCAGAGCTAAATGTTTAACAAATGGTTACGGCTCTGCTGCTGAAGTTCTTAGAGATTTGATAAAAAAATACTCAAAAGGCACGATAGAGTGATAAAAGTAAAAAGTCCAACTGATATTGAGGGGATATATAACCAATATCTTAATGAAAAACAAGAGCAAAACAGATTAGAAAGATATGAAGGTAATGAACATTGGTATCACGCAAGTGGTGCAGGGTCTTGTTCAAGGAAATTATACTACGAATCTGTTGAGAAGTTAGAACCAACAATACAGTTTGATGAAAGAACAAAAAGGCTTTTAAGATTGGGTACTACAATACACGATGACATACAAAATTCTCTTACGCGCGCGCACTTTAATAGAGATTATAATAGAGATAATATTAAGCTAACTGATAAAGAAAAAGAAATTAATAATAAAGAAAAAGATATTGATTTCAAAGTTGAAGGAGAAATAAGAATTGATGAATTAAATGTAAGAGGTTTTTATGATGTTGTTGCAAAACACAATGTCCCTGAGCAGAGAGTTTATTTGTATGATATTAAAACTTGTGGTGGTTGGTCTTGGAAAATGAAGTTTGGCAGAAATAAAACTTTAAATCCAAGCATTCACTATGAATTGCAGTTAGGCACTTATGGGTATGCCTTACAAAAAGAATTCGGTCAATTGGATGGTATGTTCCTTTATTACTACAATAAAGATGATTCACAGATGAAGGCTGTAGAAGTCCCTTTATCTTTTATATCAAGAGCATATCTATTTTGGCGGAATATAAACGATGAACATAAACAAGGATTACCGAGTTTCAGAGTTGGAGTTTCACCTGTACAGAAATGGCAGTGTAACTATTGTCAATTTAGAGACATCTGTAATCCACCAAGATAGGAGAGTGAATATGAGTAACACAAAACAAAGCACATTCATGAAGCTCTACAAAACAGACGTAAGTAAATATATTGAGAAGAAGGGTCAATTTAATTACTTGTCTTGGGCTAATGCAGTATCAGAGCTTAAAAAAGCTTCACCTACTGCAAGATGGGGTGTAACAAAAGCGGAGGATGGTTCGCCATTCTTCAAAACAGATTGTGGTTATTTCGTAGATGTATGGGTTGAAGTTGATGGTGTATCACTATCACAGATTCATCCTGTGCTTGATAATCGTAATCAATCAATAGAACAACCAAATGCATTTCAAATTAATACGAGTTTGCAAAGAGCATTAGCAAAAGCAATAGCACTGCACGGATTAGGTTTATATATCTTTGCAGGTGAAGATTTGCCAGAGCCTGATGCTTTATCTTCGAAAGAAGCACAAGACTTATATGATTTAGCAAAACCTCTGGGTAAGAAGTTTGTTGATGATTTAAAAGTTAAAGCAACTAATATGAGTTTAAATGCACATAACTACGAGGCTGCTATAGAAAAAGTACAAAATATAATAAAAGAGAAAGGAAAATAACATGGCAGAAGTAAACGATATGTTCAATGAAATAACAAAAGAACAGAGCTTTTATGTAAAAGGTAAGAAATCTCAATTTACACCATTTGCAAAAGGAGACTATTGGGGTCATATTACTGAGGTAGATTCTAAGGTTCTTGATGTTAAAGATGGACAATACAAAGCAAGGCTATATACATATACATTTGTAGCTTCAACTGAGAATAAAGATTTTGATTTTCAGTATGAAGATATTGATGGTAAAATGTTAACTACAAAAGGACATGTGTATATAGGTAAAAAATTCAAAGGTAAATTATGGAGGTTTTTAGAGCCTTCAAAGGATGATACTTTTGAATCTAATCCAACAGGTAATGCAGGATATTTAAGGTTCTGTGAAACTATCGGAGTTGAATGTCCGAAAGAAACTAAAACAATAGATGGAGAAGATGTTGAAGTTCAGTTATTACCTGAGTTAAGCGCAGATATGATGCTTGGGCAACCAGTTTGTGCTTTCGTGGATAAAGGAAGACCATTTACAAACAAAGAAGGAGAGACCAAAGTTTATTGGGATGTCAAATTCTGTAAAAAATGGACTGGTGGAACTAAAAAAGAAATAAGTGCTAAAAGTGGTTCGGATTTACCCTTTTAATTAACGCTTATAACAGTGTGGGTGTACAGGCCAAAGTAATGTCAATAAATAGCTTAGAAATCTGTATGCCCATACGACTAACATAATAAAGGAGATAATATGGGAAGAGCAATAGATATGGAAAACGATATTGCAAGATTAAAAATCAAAGTTGAAAAATTAGAGAATCAGTTAAGAGGAATGATTTCTAAAATTGATGAGATTTCTGAAAAATCAAGTAAAACAAAACATATAGATTTAGTAGAAGATGTTGGAGTAGAGATAGAGGACAACAAAAAGGAGAAAGATGGCAAAAAAGAAACCGACAATGAAGGAGATGCAAAGAGTAGTAAGCAATCTAATAGTAAGTCTGGAAAATCTAACAAAAAGAGTGTATAATATAGAGTTTATAATAGACAACTATCATGAATGGAAAAATGAAAAAGATGAATTTAAACAATACGTACTTAATGTGGTTGAAAAGTCTACTAAAGACGGAGCTAACAGCGACGTATCTGACAAGTGATGGTGGTAGATTTTTTGATGAGTATGAAGCAGTTATACACGAATATTCTTTGCAGCAGAATAAAGCCAAAGAAAGGAGGTGGAACGAAATGAAAACCAAAATAGCAGAGCTTGTTTGTGACATAATAAAAGAGAAGCAATGGGGTATCTTCTTCAAACATGAGCCAATGAAAGCTTTACCTGTACAAGATGAAACATCTTTGTATAAGATAAATGAAGTGAATCGTGATGAGCTTATGGATGCTGTTATGCAAGCCTTAGAAGAAAGGATGTCAGGATGGCAGGAAAAAAAGGTCAATACACAGGAAGGTCAGACAGACAACAAATTATCGATTGGTACAAATCAGACCTTGAAGAATACAGGGGAATGATTGGAAAGTACACTGAATATAATACGTTAGTTACAGAAGAACTAATAAACAGAACTGAAAATAGAATTATTGAATTAGAAGAGAAAGAGGAGAAGTGGAATGATACTATCAGGAGATTGCTTATCAAAGATTGATGAGATTTCTTCAAGTAGTATCCAAACAGTAGTTACTTCACCGCCTTATTGGGGACTTAGAAATTATGATAATGATGACCAACTCGGTCAGGAATCATCACCAGAGATTTTTGTCTCCAATTTAGCAAAATTATTTAGTAAAATTAAAAGAGTTTTAAAAGACGATGGAACTGTTTGGGTAAACATTGGAGATACTTTTTTTGGAGCAAAAGGTGGCCATTACGACAAAAATAGTATAACAAATTCAACAACTGGAAATGAGTATAGACAAAAAAGAGCTGCTCCACCAAAGCATGCTTATTTAAAAGATGGAGATTTATCAGGAGTACCTTGGATGTTTGCAGTTGAAATGCAAAAACAAGGATGGTACTTAAAACAAGATATTATTTGGCATAAACCAAATCCTATGCCAGAAGCAGTAAACAATAGATGTGTTAAATCACATGAATATATTTTCTTGTTTACAAAGAAAAAACAATACTACTTTAATGCAGATGCAATAAAGATAAAAGATGTTAGACGTTCAAGTGTTTGGACTTTTAATACAGCATTTTTAAAGGAAGCTCACTTTGCAGTCTTTCCAACTGAACTACCTGCATTATGCATTAAAGCTGGAAGCAGAGAAGGCGACATTGTGCTTGACCCATTTCTAGGAAGTGGAACAACTGCTCTTGTTGCTCAGGAACTGGGAAGAAAATGGATTGGTATCGAACTAAATCCAGATTACATTGAAATAATAAAGCGAAGAACAGCACAGACTCAACTGTTCTAGAAAGGAGAAGGATATGGTGTTAACTCTACCATATGATAGCGCCACCGAGGATGCGATTCTTGGAGCTGTTATAATGTATCCAGAAGAATATGAAAACGTAAGTAAATACTTATCAAACGATGAGGTTTTTTATCAAGATAAGGCAAGATTGCTCTGGAGAAAATTAAAAAGAATGACAAGGGAAAAGGAAAAGATTGATATGGTTACAGTCGCCTCTGCGTTAAATGATAAAGAAGTAAAGAAAGGTCTAACTGCTCACTATATTTCTATTTGCTATAGTGCCGCTCCTGGAAATGGTGGTGCTGCGTATTATGCTAATCAGCTATATGAAAAATACATACTTAGAAAAGTAATTGTTAATTCTGAGGAAATTCAAGAGAAAGCAAAAAACAACCACACAGATGTTTATGATGTTATTAATGAAGCACATTCTTTATATGGAGAACTTTTAGATGTAAGACCAAGTCAAATTCAAGATATTGAAGATGTAATATCAGCTACTCTGCTAAGCATAAAAAATAAATCAACAAAACTAATCACAACTGGATATGATAATATGGATAAATGGTCAGGTGGTTTAACAAGAGGTGAGATAACAATTATAGGTGGAAGACCAGGGCATGGTAAAACTACTGTAATGGTTAATATGTTAGCAAAAGCATTAGAACAGGGTCAAAGAGCTATGTTTTTTAGTAGAGAATTACCTAATTCTGAATTGATGAAAAAGATAATATGTTTAGAATCTGGAAAGCTATCTTATGGAATGGTAAGAAAAAATATATTTAGCGATGATTCTCTTAAAGCTATTAACGAAACAATAGATAATATAAGAGATAAATATTCAAAAGAAAATTTCTTAATGTTTGATAATCTTAAAGACTTTTTGGCATCATCTGCGGAGGTTAAAAGATTTAAACCTGATATTATATTTGATGATTATATACAACTTGTTTCTTGTGAAGGATATAGGTCAGAAAGAAGATTACAGATAGAGAAGCTTGTTAATGATTATAAATGGTTAGCAAAAGAAAATGATTGTGTTGTTGTTTTAGCATCACAATTAAATAGATTCATAGAAAGAAATAATACGAGAGGAAAAGCACTGATGCCCCAACTATCGGATTTAGCTGAAAGTGGAGCAATAGAGCAAGTAGCAGAGAATGTCTTCTTTTCATATTATGATTACAAAGTACAAGGAGAAGCAGGTAAGGGTAAGAATATAATAACACTTATTGCATCAAAAGTTAGATATGGTGATTCTGGTGTTGCTGACCTTGGTTATGATGGAGATAAATGTAAACTGTATAATGATATAGGAGAGATAATAAATGAAGACATCCCATTTTAAATATATAGGTATTGACCCTGGAGTTGGTGGTGGAATAGCTTCAATTGATGAGGAAGGAAAAATAAAAGCATATAAATGTCCAGGCTCAAGTGAGGATATGGCTCTGCTTTTTGAAGTATTAATTGGAGATACACCACCTGATGATATAAAGCTATTAATGGAAAGGGTTTGGGCAAGACCAGCAAATGCTGTTAGAGCCGCCTTTACATATGGTGTGAATTATGGACAATGGCTTGGTATTGCAGCATCACATGAAATTAAGATGAATACAATGATTCCAGCTAAATGGATTCATGCAGTTGGTTGTCCAAAATCTTTAAAAAGAGATGTAAGAAAAAGATGGTTAAAAGAAAAGGCAAAAGAATTGTATCCTGATATTAAAAGAGTAACACTTAAAACATCAGATGCAATATTAATAGTACATTATGCGAAAGGAGAATATTTTAATGAGAGCAACTGAGTTTTTTGATTATATAAATAGAAAAAACAAACCATTAAAAAAAGAAACTGATGAATTATATTCACATTTATCTATAGAATATGAAACGATAGAAAAAGATGGTAAGAAAATAACACGATTAACTAAAAAATGTCAAAAATACGAAGACATAAGGAGATTAAATGAAAAATAACTTAAAAAATAAAGATTATAAGGGTTTTGTAAGGTCTACATCAAATGTTATGACTACTACTAATAGTTACCAAGTTAGTCTTCCACCTCATATATGGACAAAAATGAAATGGAAATTAAATGAACCTATTAGAATTATTATAGATAAAGAAAATGATTGTTTAAAATTAATAAAGGAAAAATAATGGCTTATAATTATAAGAAATGCAGATTTATAAAAATGAGTGGAAAGGGTAGAAATACTGGAAGAAAAAAGAAGTTAGAGGCAGGATATAAGCAGAATCAAAAAGCAAAAGCGCTAAGTGATTGGAGAAATAGTTGGTTCAAAGGGGAATATGAATTAAGTGAATCAGAACAATAAGTTAACATTATTAATAGCATTGTGGGTACTGGACAAGATAATTATTTTATTTATGTTTTATTTCATTGGTTAAAATGATGGACATATATAAATTGGGTGGTGGTGAAGCAATGATAGAAAGAGAGGGTGTTTGGATGCCATTAGCAGAGGGATATTGTAAAGAATATGATTTACATGTAAAAGAAGATATGTTGTTTGGAAAGATTGGTGAGGACTTCACAAAAGATTTGTTTGAAGGAAACACCAAAATGGAAATAAAAACAGAAAGAGACATCTGGAAAACTACTGGGAATATTGCCATTGAAATTAGGTATAAAGGTAAGCCATCAGGCATTTCTACGACAAAATCAAGTGTTTGGATACATTTATTGTCTCATAAAGGGGTCATAGAGGGCGGATTCATACTTAAGGTAGACCAACTTAGGGGTAAGATAAAAAAGCTCCAAAAAAGCGGTAATTTAAAGATGGTCATGGGGGGAGACTTTAATGCAAGTCAGATGGTATTACTTCCAATTAAGGATTTATTTTCTTGATTCTATAAAATCATCAAGAGCTTTTTTTATTCTTGGGTCAAGAATTGTTTTTCCATTTTTATCTGTTATAAATCCTAATTCTTTTAAGTTTGATTTTTTTATATTATGTAATTTTTGGACATAATCTTTATCTTTATAGTTCTTTCTTAACTTAAATCTTAAAGTATCTACAACAGTATTTCTCTTTACTTTATATTCGTCTGCTCCTTTAAATACCTTTTTAACATAGATTAAAGGGTCTTTTGTTTTAATAATCCCTTTTTCCATTTGATTATAAGCTCTTTTTGTTAAAAATAAAAGAAATTCTTCATCTAGAGATAAATTTGTAACTCTTCCATCTCTATCTGTTCCTATTGACAAAGGACATAGCTTGTTAAGCAAATCTTCGCATTGGATTAATGCTAGATTCTCTGCTTCTTTGTCTGTCTTTCCAGCCGCTTTATATCCTGTATAATGAACTTCATACTTTTCAATCATTCTCTCTGTAATTTCTCCAATATTATCGCTTTCATTAAAAGATTTTGAAACTGCGAAATTATAAGGAGTGGCTATCCCTGGAGATTTTATATTAGCTTTTGTAGTTGGTGTTGATTGAAGAAATATTTTTTCAAAATTCTTTATATCTTCCTGAAGAATATTATAAGGGTGTTTAATGTTTGTATACATTTTAACAACATTCTTAACAAAATATTGTGTATTTAAAACCAAATCTGTTAAATTGTGCATAGGAAGTTTTTTATATAAAATTTGTTGTTGAAGAGGAGTTCCTTTTGACATTTTTAAACCAAGTTTACTAGCAGTTCCTTTTGCTATATCAAAGATTGAAGCCATTACTTCATATGCTTTTACATAAGGAACAAGTGGAACAAAATCTGAAGCTTGTGGCATTTCACCTTTAAAAATTTTTAAAGCAGGAGTAGCAAGAGAAAGCCATTCTCCTATGATTAAATATCTCAACATTATTTTCCAATGTTTATCGTCAAGTTCTCCTTCATTGGCGGCTGTTCTTAGAAGCATAGCGAGTGTTACACGACCCCAACCAGTAAATCCAGCACCAGCTGTGGCAGTTCCTGCCAATTTTAAAAGAGATGGCCCAGCTTGTATTAAATTTTTATTCTTTTTATTCATTCTAATTATTTTCATCATATTGAAAACATGAGAAGCAGCCATTTTTTGAAACTGAAATGCTCCACCAGCCCATGGGTTTAAAAATATAGGATGTTGTAAAACTTCTGCTGTTGCGCCTTGAGAATTTATATGAGCCATTGTTATTATTTTTTGATGAAGTTCATTAAGCTTTGAAATCTCATTAGCAATATCATATGCTGATGTTAATGTTTTACCTTCAAAAGTTACAATATCTGATTTTTGAGTGATGTCAAATCTTTTTGCTGATACTCTATCGCCTAAATATTGACTTGCATCAAGGCTATTAAGACCATATCTTTGGGCTAAATATATCTCTTCATCATTTAAATCATAAATTTCAGTTGCTTTATTAATAACATTTATTAGCTCAATAGGAGAACCTTTTGCAATAGAAGAAGCAGGTAATTTATAATTTAAAATAGGAGATTTTTGTAAAACATCAACCATCTTTGGAGAATCAACTAAAGCCATTAAAGCAGAAACGAGTCTTGTAAAAACTTCTGATTGTTGAAATCCACCTAGATTAAATAAAAAATCATTAATTTTTACGTTTGCTAAAGCTCCTTCTGTTTCTATAGCAGAAAGAGCTAAAGATATTAATCCTTTTCCTTTTGCATCAAGCCTTGTTTCAAAGTCTAATGCTCTTGCCATGTTAACTGCTAAATCTTTAGCTTGGTCACTCCATATATTTACATTCATAGTAGTTCCAAGTCCAGCATTTTTAAGAGCAGACGTATACCATGATAAGTAAGATTTATTTAAAAAATGCATAGTTTGAGCCACATATCCCAATGTCTTTTTTGGATAATAAGGCATATTTATATTCCTTATTCCAATTCTTGAATGAATCATTTGCTTGATATAGTCTGCAATTATTTTAGTTTGTTCGTTTGGAGCTTTTAAATGTAATTCTGCAACTAATTTAGGCATATTTTTAAAATTTCCAGGCAATCCTTTTAAATCAGCAAATTCAGGAAACCATCTTATTGTTGCAGATACTTTACCTTGACCTGCTACTCCTTTGTTTCCAATAGTATCATAAGATGTATCCCAAACTTGAACAGGTTTTCCTTCTATCAATAAAAATGGAGGTAAGTTTAATTTTCTTTCAAGAAGGTATCTTGCTTTTGTTTTAGAAGGAGAATTGTATTTCATTGATATAGCAAGAGTATTTAATATCTCTATTTTAGCAGCATCTTTTTCTGCTTCTATTTGTTCTAAGGTTGCGCCTTTACCATGTTTTTCATAAGCTCTATCGGTAGCAAATGGAATTATATTTTTATCAAGTTCTTTTTGTAAAGACATTGTAGTTAAATTTGCTTTTGCTATAAAATCAGAGTTTAATGATTTAGACATATAAAATGTTTTTTCTATCCATTTAATACCATGTTCTTTCATAAAAGTTTTATATTGCATTTCAGTCATATTTGCTTTTAAACCTCTTATATAAGACTCTTTTATTCTATTTGTCATTCTATACCAAGCCCTTGCAACATAACTTTCAGGAGTATCTATTCTTAAAACACCTTTTTTATCATAAATTTTATCCATAAACTTTTTTGCATCATTATAAATCTTCACAACATTTTTTTGTTCAGGATAAGTTTCTACAAATTTTTTAAGACCAAACCATTGGTCTTCTTGTAACCACCATAGATGTTTTTTTATTTTAGTAAATTTTCTTTTTCCAATATTGTATTTACCAGCAACTTGCCTTGGGTTAAATGTTAATTTATTATCAGCTAAAGCACGAAAAGCTTCAGTTTCAAACTGAGTTAAATAATTCTGAACTTCATGTTCCCATACAACATGATTAAGAGCTCTGTGTGCTAAATCTTTAGCTCCTTTTATTCCATACTTATCTTCAAGAGTAGTCATAACAGCTTTAAATTGACCACCATGTATATTCGTCATTCTTGCAGCTTTTCCTACACTTATCTTACTAGCAAGTTCTGAAAATGTATCTCCATCTATCGGAGTCCCTCTCCAAACTCCAACTTCTCTTGCATCTTGATTTAAAGCCATTTCTGTTAAATATTCCTTTGCTTCATCTAAAGTAAGTGAAAATTTACTTGTTTTTCTAAATTTCAATCTTAATATATCTTTTCTTTCATCCATTGATATATTAGCTCTATCTGCCAATGCATCAGCTTTATCTAATATTGATAGTATTTTTGATTTAATTTTCTTTTGTTCAATAACCTCTTGTTTTCCTACTAATATTTCTTTTGAAAATGCTATTAATTCTTCATATGTTGCTTCTTTTAGGTTAAATTCAGTAAAATTACTTATACTTGCTTTATCAGCATAATATAGAAGAAATTCTTCTTTATTTGTAACACTCATGCCAACACTTTGTCTGTTAAATTCTTTTATAATTGCTTTTCTATATTCTTTTAAAAATGTTTTAGATACCTTTGGAGGATTAGAATCTGCTACTTTTTGAACAATTTGTTTGTCTGATTTTCCTTTAATATCCTCAATTGACAAACCTAATTTAGGAGGTTTTTTACTTAAAACTTTCCCAACAATTTTTCCTGCTACTGGAGTTTGAGGCTTAGAAGGAACTACAACTGGAATATTGCTTTTAGGTGGATTTAATATTGCATCAATTCTTTTATTAACCTTGTCTGTTACTTGCTTTGCTATTTCAAAGAAATCAGTAAGATTTTGTTGCTCAATATAAAATTTAGTTATTTTATCATCAGCCTTAGTTGCGTGCCCAGCAAGAATACCATACATTTGTTTTTCATCTATTAATACACTTCCTTGGACAGGTAATTGATAAGCGGCATCTGGTAATAATCCAGCTTGATTTTCAGCTATTTGTTTAAGTTGTGATTTAAATTCTTTTGCTGTGGATTTTGTTCCAAGAGTAGACTGAAGAATTTTTGTTACTAAACCAGCATAATCAGGAAATATTTCTTTTTGCATCATTTGAAGTTCTTTTCCGTGATTAATTATTTTTAATGCTAAATCTTCAGGAATAGGTAATGCTCTTGGAGTACCTCTTTTTTTTCTTCCGCCGCCCAATTTTCTAGGTAAACGTAAATCTATATACCATGTTCCATCATCATGCTTAAAAATATCAGTTGGTTTAATAGCATTAATTTCTTGGTCTCTTATAGGACTTTTATAAAAAAGGTCTAAAACAGTAGAAAGCCTTCCTTTATCATTTTTTAAAGCCTTTAAAGGTATTTTAGTTTCTTTACTAATTTTCTTTAAATCTTTTATATCTTTTTCAGCAAGATTTTTAATATTGCTTAATTTTTTAATACTACTTGCTATATCTTTCATTTTATAAATATTTTGGAAAAAATCAACAATTCCTACATTTTGTTTTTTATATATAGGTCTTAAATCATTAAAATCACTCGCAAAATCCATTATTCTTTTATCATTTTTATCATAAGGATTTTCAATAATAGCACCCTTTTTTTCTAAAGTTTCAAAAAATCTAAAAAATGAACTTCTTTCATCATCACTTAAAGTAGGTGTATACTTTTTCTTTTTCTTATTAGCTATTCTTTCATTAAAATAATCTACAATATCATCTGTTGTAATTTCACTAAAACTATCTTTACCTGAATCAATTAATAATCTATTTATATTAAACTTTTTCATTTCAAGTAAAGTTTTCTCTGGTAATTGAGAAATAACCTTAATATCTATAACATCATTAATTCCTTCTATAATCCTATCTGGAATTATTCTGTTATTTTTTTTATCTACAATATTTTCAATTCTTATTTGAAGAACATTATTTCCAATGCTTTCAGTTTTCCATGTTATAGGATTAACATCAGCTTCAAGCTCATCTATCCATTGAACGTGCTGTGCTTCTGATATTTGTGTATCTAATTTTGCTGGTGTACCACTTTTTAACATTTTTTCTATTTTAGCTAATCTACTATCATCACCAACGCTGTTATTTTGAGAATTGCCAACTGGAATATTATTATTTTTTGCAAAAGAAACTTTCATTGCTCTTTTTAAGTCTATTAATTTATCTGCTTCTGATTTATTTAATGATAAAACTTCTCCATTAATAGGAAGTCCATTTTCATCTAGTAATATTACTTTTTCATATTTGGCAGCAGAAGAAGCTTTATTATTTTTATTTTTAATTGAAGGCTGTTCATTCTCTCCAAATCCTTCAAGTTTTGTTCTATTTAAATAATCTCTTATTTCATCTAATTGTTCATTTTGAGATTTTGCCACATCTATTAATAATTTTTTTTGCTTGTCATTAAGCTTAACGTTATTTTCAATTTCATATCTTGTAATATAAGCCTCTTGACCTTCATCTGAATTAAGATATGTATCTCTATATCCTTGATAAGCTGGTATAACAGAAGGAGCATATGCTTGCAAAAAGAATATATCATCATCTGTTGCTTTTCCATTATTAACTCCTATAACCTCACCTTTATCATTTTTTATGGATATTCTATCTATTATTTCTAATGATTTATTTGCTATATCATAAATGGATTTTAATCCATCACCCATATCAACAGATTCGCTTAAATCAGTTATAGTTTTTTCAAAAAATTCATAAGGAACTTTACCTTTTAAATCAGCAGAAACATTATTTAAGCTTTCTGTTAATAATTTAGCTTGATTAGATTGAAGATTTACATTTGTTTTTTTATTATTTTCATAAGCTATATCTCCTTTTAAATCATTCTTAATATTTTTTAATACTTTAGGTAAGTTTATATTATCTGGCAATGGTTCTGAAAATATTTTAGCATTTCTTTCCCATGGCATTTTAGGTCGAAATCCAATATTAGAAGTTAATTTTTCCCATAAATTAACAGATACCTTAGCTTTACCTTTCATTAAATTAGCCAATTGTCCTTTATCAAGAGATTTAACCCAATCTTCAAAAGTAACATCTTTTTTACCTTTTCCAGCTGAAGCTTGTTGAGTTTCTATCCATTTCTTTCTTAAAATTTTTGTCTCTTCTTTATTTAGCCTTAAAGTTTTATAATTAACGTACTTTTTACCAAGTTTTGATTCTTCGAAAGCATATCTTTTTGCATTTCCTAAATTTCCAATCGATTGACTAGCACCAACAAGAACAAGAGAATATCCACCCATAACAGTTACATCAGCCCAATATTTACTAAAGTTTATATTTCCATTTTTATCAATGTATGTTTTTCTTCTTTCTTTATCCCATAGAAGAGGCATTGTTGTATATGTTATACCATGAGATGCATATTTAGTAGGAGGACTAGCTACTGCATTTTTTACCATATTTATTTTACTTGGATTTTTTCTAACAAGACTACTTGTATATTTAAAAGCAGAATCAAATATATTATTTGTCCAACCAACAATGCTTCCAACTGCAACTCCTTCTGCATAATATTTACCCATATCAAGGCTCATATCCCATAGATTAACAGTTCCATCTTTTTTGTCTTTATATTTACCAAGACCAAACATTTGGTCATGATGAGACTGGACTGCTCCATGATAAGAGAATACCATACCATTTATTTGGCTAATAGTAAACATTTGGTCAGCAGCTTTATATTTGTCAAAATTTTTAAATATAGTATTTTTAGCCATTAAACCTACTTTAGTATTAGGTAATGTTTTTGTAATAAACTCAGGAGTTCTTGATGCCATCCATTGAAAAATTTTGTTATTTTCAACTGCCTTTAATACTGTTGAACCTACTTTTGGATTAACTGCTTTCATTATATTTCCTGCTATATAAAATGAAGCAACGTCTGCTACTGATAAAGATAAAACTTGATTAACAAGATTTTCTCTAACTCCTGGGCTATATTGTTCCATTCCACCCATTTCAACAGGCATATCATCTATTTTATATTTATCTTCTCCATCATTTCTAGTTCTATAGGAAAGACCAGCAGTCGATTCATTTATTCGTCTTTGGAGGCTTTTTTTTCTTTCATCAGACATTGCATGCATAGCAATATCGCCTAATTGAATATTTCCTATTTTTGCAATATTATCACCCCAGTATTTATTTAATTCATCCCCAAATTCAGTTAAAGATAATACTTTCCCAATCTGTCTACCTGTTGAAGTTGGAAGAATATCCCATATATTAAGATTAGGGTCTTTTTTATGCTCTTCTATTATTTTTACTTTATCCGAATCTGATATTTGACTTACTAAATTTTGAACATTAGTATCTGAAAATTCAAAAGAATTTAAAGTATCAGGGGATGTATCTACGCTAAAAGCATCTGAATTGTAATCATAATTATGCTCATCTTCATCCCAAGATTCATACTCATAATCTGGATAGTATTCTTGTGCGAGTTTGTAGACTGAACTATCTTGTTTTATAGTTGAAGTTATATCTGGAAATTCTTTTCTCATCCAATCTACTAAACGAGTTTTTTTATCTCCTTCTATATAAATATCTTTATTTTCGTTTTGAGTATTAGGCATTATCTCTTAATTTTTAAAAATTAGAAAGAAGCTCATCTACTTTATTTCTATCGTAATATTTCCCAGTTTTTTGAGAATAATAACCTTTATCAGTAGAAACTAAATCAAGAGGAAGCTCTTCTATACTATTTGGAGTTTCTGGCTTAACAACATTAAACACAGTATTATACATGCTTTTTTCTTTTGATTCAAATGAATCTTTATCAAATCCACTTAAATTAGTACCACCCCATTTTTTTATTTCTAAATCAATTTTTTGATTATTAAATTCATATGCAGCAATTTCATCTAGCCATGAATCTAAAAGAACTTTTGGATTTGTAAGCATAGCAACTTCAATTTGTTGATTAATATATTCTTCTTCGTCTAAAAGAAGGTCACCTTTATCATCTTTACCAAGTTCTATTGAGTTAAAATTAATATTATTATATTGTTCACTATAAAGTTTTCTAAGACCTTCATAGTTACTTAAACCTTTGTCTGTTTTAAGAATATAATCTTGCATATTAAAATCTGTAAATGCTGTTGAAGATTTACCCCTTGATTCTGTTATACCTGCCTTAACTGCCCATCCACGCATCTTTGCTACATTGCTCTTAATAGCCGCTATAGCTCTATTACCAGAATTTTTTACTTTAGTAAGTGATGCTAATTTAGATGTTCTTGCAGCTTTTAATCCTGCTGCATCACCAGTTATTACATATATTAATTCATTATCAGTTATAAGGTTATCGCCTCTTACTGCCTCTAGCCCTGCTAAAAGCTTTTCTTCATATTTCCCAATTCTATCTTTTAGTTGAGAGGTTCTTATATTTTGATTGTTATAACTATTTATATCATAACTTTCATCTGTAAATATATTTTTAAAATCTCTAACTTTATTTAATTCGCTTGATATATAATCATAATCATAAAATTTAAAATCATTTTTATCTAAATCTTGTATACCCTTTATTCCACCTGCACCTACATATTTTTTTGACATATCATCAATTTGTTTATGATAAAATTCAATCGTTTGTTTTCTATTCGTTGCATTAGATACAACATTACTACTTGCTGCTTTTGTGATGGGTTCATTATAGTTGGTACTATCAGATTGTATAACTGAAACTAAATTATTAATTACATCAGGGTCGCTAGTTTTATTTATAGTAGTATCAAGCGTAGTTATTTGGTCTAAATCATTATTTATTTTAATATTATTAGTTGATTGAATGGAACTAATTAATTCCATCCATCCTTCAGCTTGTGTTACTGGGTTTCTTTTTTTAAAGTCTTCTAATCCCATTAAATCTCCTTATCCATATCTTACATCCATTCCTGTTTGTACATAGGATTGGATTTGGTCTAAAATAGAACTACCTGCGTGTAATTGTTTTTCTCTTGCTGAACCAATAATAGGTGCAACATCTCTTCCATATGCATCAGTAATTTTCTTTTTATATTGTTTTGCTCCATAACTACCTGCAAATCCTCCCTGAGCTTGTTCTGATTTTTTACCTTTTAATGGATTTAATAAATTAGTTAAAGCACTTTGAGTCCCAGACTCCATTCCTGGTGCATATGTTGCAAATTTAGATGATTTAATTAAAGATTCAGAAATCCCAGGAAACATAGATTCATCTAAATTTTCTATATCTATACCAAACTTCTCTGATATAGCTTGCATCCAATCAGTCGGCTGATAATCTGTTAAGGTATCAAGAGATGCTCCTTCACCAAAATAACTTTGTAAAATACTCTCTATTTCACCCATTATTATCTTCCTCCAAAGGATGATAATAATTTTTGAATAGCTGCAAGCTTTTCAAACTTACCTCCTTCTTCTTCAAAATCCATTCCTTTTATATTTTCTATTAAAGATTTAAGAGGAGTTCCTTTTTTGAACATACCACTAAACATATCTCCCATTACATCACCTGTCATTATATCCCCAAGAATATTTTGACCAAATTCTAATGGACTTACTTGGACATCTTTCATTTGTTCTAAAAAATCTCCAGATTGCCTTCCTAAGAAAGTCTTGCCAAATTTTCCATGAATACCTTTAGCATCTTTATATCCTTTTCTTCTATCTATCAAGTCTTTAATTGAACCAATCCCAGGTATCAAATTAAGAATACTAAATGGTTTATCTGATGCTTGTTTTATTAATTCTTCTAAGTTTTCACGCATATCACCTTTTTTAATGCCTGTTGCTATATTTCCAGATTGAATTTGACCTCTAGAGCCGAATGCCGATTTAATTCTTTCAGATTCTATATTTGCTAATTGATATGGATTTTCCATATACTACTCCTTTTCCTTTGAATTTTTACTGTTTAATATATTACATTTTTCCTTCATATACAAATTCTTTAAATCCATCTAAAAGTTTAATATAGCAGAGCCATAGGCTTTACTTCTATCATTATTCCAATAAATAGAAATCATATCTACTTTACCTCCTGCTGTTGTTAATGTTGGAGCTGAACCACCTGCCCATAGAACTGTTGATTCATTTCCATCTGCATGGTCAAAAGTTTTCCAATTAGTGACTGTTCTACTACCACTACCATCTTGTTTTAATAATAGAAGACAGCTACAAGATACATTGGGAAAATATAAGTTTAAATCAGTTATACTACCACTGCCAAAAGTAAAAAATGATTTATTACTATTTCTTGAAAAATAAACATTTGTATCTGTTGCATTATAAGTTGGTTCAAATTGAGTAAATCCAAGTGCTTTTGCTCCAAAGTCTACTATATTATCTCCTATAGTCATATCATTTATTTTAAGTCTATCTACTTTAAGGTCTTTAACTGATGTTTTTTCAATTTTACGCAATTCTTCCATTTTAGTAGATACATACCATCTACCATTAACTTTAGAACAAAGGTATACTCCTCTTCCTTGTATTTGAGCTAATATAATATCTCCATCATTACCAACTAAACTCGAAGGAAGTGTTTTATATATTTGTGTTCTTGAGCCTTTACTATGTAATAAATTAGCCATTATTTAATACGCTTTGCTCTATATACTATTGATATATCATTAATTTTAAAATTAGGTGCTGGAAATGTATTAGGTGCAGCTGTATATGATAATTGAAATTGTATTGAATATATATTATTTATTGATGAAGATGGTTTTAAAATAGCAGTAGTCCAATTTTCTGCTGATGCAAATCCAGTTGATGCGGAATAATTTGTACTATTATCTGAGAATGTTTCAGTAAAACTACCGCTAGCTCCATTAGTATTATATTTAATTAAAATCTTGGAATCTGTCGCACTTCCATCTTTATCTTCTGATTTATAAGTTATATAAACTTTATATATTTTATTTTTAGAAGTTATATTTCCAAAGGTAAAATCTTTGGTTGATGCATATACATTTGTTGCATTTCTTTCATTACTTGGAGCACCTTTTTGAGTAGATAAATCAATATCATTCCCCTCTGTATGTTGCCATTTAAGTATATCATTAATACCATAATCAATTGAAGCTTCAGATGAATTTGCATATGCATAAGATATTAAGTTTCCTTTTGAATCTGACGAAAAATTACTAAAATAAGGATTATTTGCATTTTTAGCAACACCTGCGAAAGCTTTATATGTCATATACATAGATTCGGATTCTAAATTATAAATATATCCATCTGGAATTGCTCCATTAGCAAGTGTCGTAACTCCTAATTTTACAACAATATCTTTAGTTAATGAATCATATCCTACAAGAGGTTTAAAATTTGAATCAGGGTCATTATCAAATCTCCAATAATTACCACCTATTAAAGAATCTTTTGAATTATTAGGTATTTTATTTTGAATTAAATTAACTAAATTTTCACCATTATATAAATGTAAACCAGATTGATTTGCCCAAACAACACCATATGGAGTTTTTGTAGTTTGATATGGATATTCAATTCCTATATTATCAAATGTATCTTCTAAAAATTCATAATCACCAGATGTATTAATTACAAATACTTTATTCTTTTTAAATTGGATTATTTTATCTTTATAATATTCTAATGCTGTTATTTCATCTCCATCATTAATAGCAACATCTATGAAATTACTTTTTGGTAATATATTATATTTTCCAACAGGAGATTTAATCATTCTATCAGGGAATATTTGTCCATCTTGTCTTATATTCCCTACATATAATCTACTATTAGCAACAATTGATGTTTTATAATCACATACAAGCTCACTAGCCTTTAAAGTATCAGGAAGAAGTGTTTGAGATTCATAACTATCTACTTCATTAAAGTTTAAAATCCTTTCTCTTGGAATTGTGAATGTATAACATTGACTTGTATAATTTTTTATTCCATTTGTTTTATAATTAGAGGTGGTTGAATATATTTGCATTTTTTCTAAATTAACATAAAATTGTAGATACCAAATATCAGAATTTGTATCTTTCATATAATACTTTAATTCTTTTCTATAATCATCATGAGCTACATCAAATCCAATATATACTGTAACATCTGGAGATTGACCTGATAATATAGAAGAAGTTGCTGTTGAAAGATTATCTGATATAGTACCACCAATATAACTTTCATTAACTTTTAAATGAGATTCTTCATCAAATATATTAACAGAAGATATTGCACTTGTAAAAACTCTTTCTCCCCAACCAAATGCTGTTTCTGTTGGAGTATCAAATGTATAATTAACTTTTGTTCCTGTATTATCAGATGAATTAAATCCATCTAAAACAACAGTCCAATTCGTTGCTCTGAAACTTACGTCAATATTAGAGAAGTCAATATAATCATATCTTGCTGTTTGTCCTGTAAGAGAAGTTCCATTACCTGCTGTATATCCTTCTTCAATCATAAAATCTCTTAATGTTACTTGAGTGCTACCTGGCCCCTGTGCGTTATTACTTGGATAAACTATTTGGATTCTTGCTATCATATCATCAGTTACTTCAATTTCACCATCTTCAAAAGATACTTCTGCCTCAAATTCTTTAAAAGCATATGTCCTATTTGCAGACGAAGGCCCAATAAACAACATTGAAGCATCACTCCATATATCATCTTGCAATGTTCCAGATGTTTCTCCATTATATTCTTCACCATCCAAAGTTTTAACTATAGCTTCTTTAGAATTTGATACATTATAAACAGTATCCGCATCTCCAAGGCTTATATTCTTTCTATCTGTAGCTGTCGGAACACCATCTGCTTCATTAAATACATCTGTACCGCCAGATGTTCTTTTTCCAACAGTAATAATAAAATATGGCATTCTAACGTATGCTACATTAAAATTATTACCAGTATAAGAAGCAGTTGGATAAAACTCATCTAAAGCTTGAAATTTATATAAAAATTTAAAATTAACTCTTGAAATACTACCAGAGGAATACGCTGCAACAGTTGTTTGCATATCTGTTGTTGCAGCATCTCCACTACCAGTTGCTGCACCAGCCCAAGTTAAATAAAATGGATTAGCAGTGAAGGTATTAGTTGATGTTAATACTACAGGAGTTGAAGCATTATCAAGTAGAACTCCACTTATATTATCAGAACCTGGATTATAATAACTAATAACTTTTCTAGTCATATCTAAAGGCCAATTTGATTCAGTATCCGCATCAAAATATTGATGTGCTCCATCCATAGTAATATCATTTATATATTTTAATGCATCAAATTTTTGAGCAATTTCTTCACCATTTCCACTTGTGCTTGTTATTAATGAAGGCGGTTGTGATAATATATCATCTCTAACATGATGTTTTAAATTATGATAATAGAAAAGTTTACTTTTATTGCCTGATTGAAAATTTGCATCTGATATTTTGAGCATTCCATTAATATAATTATATACAGGTTTCATATTAATACCATCCCATGTTAATCCTGTATTTTCTATCCAATTATCATCCTTTATATCATATATATTTATTTTAGAATTAGACGATGTATTATCATTCAGAAATATTAAATCACCACCAAGAGAAGATGTTTCTATTTTAATTGAATCAAAATAAACTGCATGAGAATTAACATTAGAATCTGCACCACTTTGAAATCCTCTTGAACCTGCATTTAAATTAATAACCCAATCGCTTGCTTCATTAAACTCTGATGGTATTTTAAATTTAAATTTATATTCATTCCAATCAGTAACTAAATCACTTCTTGGTGTTAAACTTCCATCAGGTTCAATTAATGATGCTAAATCTGGAAATGATTTTTTAACTGATATTCCATCAAGTCTTATAGTATGATTTGCTCCAAAGAGAGAGCTAAATGCAATTCTTATTACTTTAGGTGTTCCACTATTATCTGGAACAAAAAATTTATTTTTATTAATATTCATACCATCATTTCCTATACCAGCTTGTCCAAGACTATCAATAGGAAAATGTTTCCAATTAGTAGCTCCTGTAGAATTTGTCAATAGTGAATCAGTCCATGGAACTATATAATTAGCTATATATAATATATCATTATTTGTTATAGTAGCCGCAGTTCCACCTCCAAAAACAATAGTTGTAGTATTTGTAACTGCTGTACAAACACCTAGAAATGTCCCATCTGATTTATATACCTCTTGAGCTGCTAATAAATTTGTTGTTGCAACAGATGCTGAGCCACTTCCATCATCAACTGTTAATGTGACAGAACTATCGCTAGCTGCTGTGGTTCCACCTCCTCCTATTACTGCATATACAGCTGTACTTGTTAAATTACCTGTATCTAATATTGAATATGTAATCATTGGAGAAGTATTATTCCTTGAATAGATAAATGATAAATCATACCATTGGTTATCTTCTAATGTTAAATCTTGATATAAATAGCATTCTGGTAAAGCTACTTGTTTATATCCATAATTAGTTTTTGCATTTTGTGGTTTATGACTAAATGAACTTCCAAATGCCATATTTAAACTATTTCCATCTCCTCCATAAATATCTTCAGTAAAAGTAAGAGTTCCATCAGTTACTGCTCCACCAGTAGTAGAAACAGGGTCTCCAGCTGCATCTTTTAATTCAAATGAAGTTACCGCTATACCATCTCCACCAGTAACAGCTCCAACTAATGAACCAGCTGGTATTCCAGTTCCAGATACTGCTTGGTTAGTATGTATTAATTTAGTTGCATCACAAGCTATAGTAGGGTCATTATTATAATCACATGTATCATCTGTAAATGAGGGAGCTGCATATGAATAACTTATTGCATGATTATTATCATCATCAAAACCATCATAAGCCATCCATTCCGTGGGTGGGTCATATGTTGAACTTCTACCTCCATCACCACCTGTAGCAGAACTACTTCCTTGTTCAAAACTTCCGTTATTAACATATTGTTTTGTTATATTTTGAGCATATTGATATGAACTATCAGAACCTTTCATAAATTCAGATTCATCTCTACCTTGAAATAAATATAATCCTGTGCTTGTACCATCAGTTACACTATCAGAATATATTTGAATAAATGGATATATATCTCCATGACCGACATCTGATACATAACCATAATATTGTGCAGATGATTTTGCCCAAAATGAAAGAACATATTCTATTCCTGGTTTTAATGTTGTATTCCCAACTGTTCCTGAATTTGCATCTAATGCATCGCCAGCTGCCCATGAATGGTCTTTTGATGGATTATATGTAACAAATCCTAAATCAGATGATTGCTCTGTAGTTATACTTCCAACTTTAGTTCTAAAGAAATAAGAATTACTATAATTAGTATCATGAGATTGAATTTCATCCATCCAATGACCTGATGATATTCCTCCTTTATCTATATAATTTAAATCTGTCGTAGTATCTGAATCTCCAAATGAAGCATTATCTCCAGCCCAAGAAAATATTTTATATTTTGAACTAGTATTAGGTATAGTAGAAGTAAATGCTTCTGTTATTGTAGCAACATATGTAGAACCATTATAATCTACTATTCTTCTTGATTGACCTGCTCCATTACCATCATAAATTAATATTGTCTTATTATTATAAAAATCATTAGTACTATGATTAGCGACTGATTGAATTGATGGAGTAGTAGCTAGAGTTATTACTGTGGCACTTGAACTATATGCAGCAACAGTACCTTCTTCAAAACCACCTTCTAATTGTCCTTCTATTACTGTGGGGGTTGTATCTACCGAAGTTGCAAATAAACCATAACCTGATTGAAAATTTGAATTATTATGAGGGAGTCCAAAGATATGTTGAACCAATGAACCCCCTATTTTTAAAATTCCAGCTTGAGATGATGAAAAATTCCATAATTGAGCAAATTGGTCATCTTTTATATCTCTAGCATCTGCATAAGCATTAAGACCACCAGAAAAATCCTTTATTTCTAATGATTGTTTAGGCATTATCTTCCTTTTATTTTATCAACAATAGGTTTTAATACCATGTCCCAAACTAAATCATCTTTTTTAGATGGACTTAATTTGATTACTTTTTCTACTACATATAGGGCTAATAATAAATATTCCCAATTTGCTGTAATAAGTGACATCATTATTTTTCTCCTTTTTTTATTTTTCTTTTAGCTTTACAACCACATTCAGTACAAACAAAGTCCGCAACTGGATGTGCAAGTTTTTCTAATTTTGTAATTCTTTCTTCATGATTACTTGCAATTCTTTTATCTTCCGCTTTTTCTATTGCTTTTATAACTTGATTAATAAGTACTTTCCCAATTATTTTTTGTCCTATCATTCTAACCAATCCTCTCCATCATCTAAATAAAAATCAATAAATCTATCTTTCATAATAAAAGCTCCTATTCCAAATACTAATAGAAATCCTAATATAAAATATAATATTCCAATAACGTAATACACATCAATCCTTAAATTTAGCATATAAGGTCATTAAACCAATAATTATACCTATTGATAATGACACAAATGTTATTATAGGGTTTAAAACGTTTAAAAAGCCTATTAACGTTGATAAAAAGCTTGTACCCATACCTAGCTCAGGATAACTCGATAAAACTCTTAAAGTGTCCTTCATTTATTCTCCTTACAATTATCCCATTTTTTTAAGTCAAGCATTGGTAATGGCTTTTCTATCATATGGTCTTTCAATTTAGTATTCTGTATTGACAATTTATTTCCACCTTTTATATATGGTTTACCATTTTCCTGACATCCAACATCATAAACAAAAACTGTAGTTTTCCATAATGATATTCTTGTAATACGAGCTGGTCTACCATTTAAAATTATTGTGTCGTCTACATTAAGGTCGTTTCCAGCCATTACTTTTAACCCTTCTATTGCAGATTCTATAGTACTTTTTCCTAATAAAAAAAGAAATGCTCCTAATACCATCCATCCATATTCGCCTATAAGATGCTCTATAACTTCTTTTTCCATTATTCTCCATTATTTATTACCATCTAAATATTTACCCCATAAAGAGGTTTTCCCATTAATTATTTCTACTACTTCTACTTTAAAATCTCCACCTTTAAACCAATCTACTATAGCAAATCCATGATTCCAATTATGAAGATTACCTCTTAACCATTCATTAGCTTCTGAGGACATATCCTTTAAACATCCCATACTCCAAGCACTTATTGTTCCACCCCATTTTGTATCTGTGAATCTTTGGAAATCATGAGTATGTCCATATATAACACTTTGTCCACCTTTTTCTAAATGTTTTTTTGCGTGATGAATAGGAGTATATTTACCATGTATAAAATTAAGCTTTCCTATTTTTAATGGTTTATTAGATAAATATCTAAGATACTTATATCCTCTTTCTTTAATTTTTAATGCATTCTTAGTTATATATTGCGGTAAATAAGGATGTCTTACTACAAAGTTATCCAACCATAATTCGTGATTACCTTGTATAAAATGTCTTTTTTTACATTTAGCTTTATCTAACGATGCATCTATTATATCCATACCTTCATTAACAAGAGCAATTTCTTTATCAAGCATTGGTATTAAAACTTCTAATGGTGGTTTTTCTTTATCTTTCCAATAATGCTTACTAAATAATTCCCATTCTCCTGTATCACCTAAATCAATATAAGTATCAGGTTTTATCATTTCAATTGCTTGACATACTACATTAATTGCTGCATCATCATGCAAAGGAAAATGCTTATCAGGAGTTACTATAGCTCTACTAATAATACCTTTATCTAACTTCGCCATCTTAACCTCTTTTTATTTCAAAAAACTATCTACCGATTAACTTCTTTTTCAAAGTTTCCATATTATTCCTTTTTATTACATTCTAGGTACTGATAATGTCCTTACACCACTTTTTCTTAAAGGATATTGTTTTACCATCTTATCATACATTGCTCTAAAATATTGAGCTCTTTGTACATCTCCTGAATCTTCAAACATTCTTGATTTCATATAACATACTACTGCAGGATGTAATCCTGAATCTAAACCAGCTTCTGTTTTTAAATCTTCTGTTTGAGCATCAATTGTTCCATATTTTGATTTATATGTAATTCTTATTCCTGCAGTTACATCATCTCCTTGGTAAGTATCATATTTTTCTTTTGTTCTTTCTCCTGACGTAGCAGTTGTATCTTCAGATAATATAGCAAGTCTATTGTCATCATTATACCATACAAAATAATCATTTGGATATGTTCTTTTATTTGTTGCCATAATTCTCCTAAGTTAATGTGTGAGTTGTTGTATCTGTGTCTGAACCCATACTAGTAACGTCTCCGTCAGTATCTCCTCTTAATATTTTATGTGGGTCTGCTAATTTTGGAATCATTACATATCTATCATTTGTATCTTTTATTTCAACTTTTTGTACATCTATTACATCATCATGAAGAGTATACCATCTATCGTAACCTATTAAATTAGTTGTTTTTGACACTGTGTTATTTCTTTTATGGGATGCAATATCATCTAATGCATCATTCATTAATTGAAACATATATTGTTCTTGTTGTCTTCCAAATAGTTTTTCTATTTGTTCTATAATATTTTTAGCTGTCATTATTTAGTTCCCTTTTCTTGTGCAATTCTAACATCTTTTTTAGGAGCTGCTAAATTACCTGTTTTTAATGCATATACACCTTCTTGATATTGAGCTTTTAAACTTGATAAAATTGGAACATATAATTCAATATCTTCTTCAATTGCTAATAAATGTTGAGTGGCTGATATTGCAGCTTTTAAAACAACTAAATATTCAGCTTCATCTGGAAAATTTGCAATAACTGTATCATTATGAAAATTTGCAGGACTCGGATAACCAATATGATATACAATTGCAGTTTGATTTGCAGTTGGTGTTGGTATTACATTTAAAATTGCAGCATCACCTGAACTTAAAATCCAATATACAGGGTCAGTAACACTTGCTTTATACAAACTATTTGAATCATTTGCTAATTCTCCATACATTGATGGTATTTTCCTACATGGAATTCTACTCCCACCAGAATCAGCAGAAAGCCTATTTACATACAAAATTTCACCTTTACCATCCATATCCATAGTTGGAGTAGAATTATTTAAGGTAGTTTCTGTCATACACTTTTGTTTTAATTTATCTGGTAATAAATGTGTAACTTCTTTTGCCGCATCTTTTAACCATTGATTTGTATGAATATAAAAATCCTCTCCACTTACAGAATCATCACTTCCCATGGCATCATAACCTGTTAAAACTTTTATTTCATCTCCAAATGTCCACGCCATTATCTTCTATTCCTATCTGCTATATCATCATCAATTGTTGTTTGACTAAATTCGACCTTTGTTTGTCCACTCCATGTTGTTCTCATATTAATACCATTTTTTATATTAACTGTTTTACCGAAAATATATCCACACTTACATATATGGTCATCATTTGCTTTAAAGTCAATACATTCTTTACAAGAGTTGCAATAATATGTTCTATTTCTTTTCATAAATTCCCTCTAATTTAATATAATTAGTCTTCACTTACAAATGTATCACTATTAGCCAAAGTTTGTGCTTCTGACTTAGTTAATACACTAAAATTAGGATATGCTTTACTTGCTCCTAATGCTATAAGCTCTGATAATACTCCATCTTTTGCTGACCATTCACCTTTGATAATACAATATGCTTTATCGTGTGAATATCTTGGAGCTCCTACTTTACCTGCAAATATTATATCGTGCCAAGTAGGTGCAGATACATAAGTAATATTATCATCCTCATCTACTGATTCTACTATTGGATATAGTTCTTTTATTTTGGTACCAACAGCACTATCATATGCACTGCTTGGTAGACAAAAATACATTTCATAATGTGCCATTATCTGTGACTCCTTTTTCCTGCGTTAAAGTTTCTTGTTATTTCTGCTAATGTTAATGTTTTGCTATATACGCATACATCATCTATTTCTCCAACAAATTTTCTTCCACTTGCTTTTTCTCCACCTATCCACATAGAATTATCTTCCATGCCACTGGTTGGACTACCAGTTTGAGTTCCAGCATTAGTTTGAAGAGATACTGCATTATCTTCATTACCTACATAACACAATGCTCTATTTGCATCTGTATCAGCATCATGGTCTAAGGCAAATGCTACAAAAGTCCATTTATCAGTTGAAAATACACTAGAATTAGTTTGATGTCTTGCACTACCACTAAATCCGTCAATTTCATATGTCCATCTGAATCTTCCATTACCAGCGACTTGAGCTATAAACTCAGCAGCACCATCGACAACTACATTGACTAATGCATCAGTATTAGAATAATCAGGAGATTTAAACCAAAGAGTTACAGTCATTGCTTCTAATTGAGCTTCAGTTAATGGACTTCCAGAAACTTTTGTTTGAGCTCCAATATTTAAATTTGAACCACCTCCTACATCTGGATAATAATTCAAACTATTAGTAACCCTTTGTCTATTCATTAGAAATCCTTGAGAATCTCTTGTAGCGTCTGCTCCTGCTGTAATTAACATTATTTCTGTTAAACTTGTTGGAGTACCATCTCTATTATTAGCTGTTAAATCTTGCCAAGTTGCAAGTCCATTATTTCTCCAATAACCTTGAAGAGCTGTTCGGTTAGAATGATTATAAGCATCGAAAGCTTTACCATCATTATATAGTTCATTTATTTCTGTTTGAGATAATTCTGTTCCCCATATAGATACTTCATTTATAGTTCCATTAGCATAATTACTATCACCTAAATTTGCTCCTATTGTAACAGCTCCACTTTTATTTTCCATTGCTACATAACTACCATTATCTGTAACTGCAAGTGTTTTAGATTCTCCGTTTATATATATTTTTATTCCATTAGGATGCTCTGTTGCATCGTAAGTAGATACTACATGTAACCATTGTCCTTCAAATGAGGTTAATGCTGTATCATACTGTCCAATAAGATATACACTTGCACTCTGGTCATATAATTTAAGATAAAGTTTATCACTACCATCAGTAAGAAATACCCATTCTCTATGACTACTAGAAAACTTACCTATCACTGGAAATAAAGTAGCATCATTCATATTTATCCATGCAGATATGCTAAATGCCGAATCCTCACTACCATCTCCAAAACTAAAATCATTATGGTCGGCTATTTGAACATTATCAGCTACTCCATCAAACCAAGCCAATTGATTATAAGATTGTAAAGCTGTTTGTGGTATTTGAAGTTGTTGGTCTGCATCTGTCCAGCCTGTTGCTGTACCTACTTCTTTAATAGATACATTATCTATTGACCCTACAACATTTGAATCTGCGTTTATATATAAATAACCATTACCTTCGCATGTTTGTGTAACAGTATGTGTAGCAACAGAAGTTACTGGAGTACTATAACTACTACCACTACCAACTCTTACTGCAAATCCTCCACCAGATGTATAAGCTGTTATATCAAAAGATATTATGTATTGTCTACCTATTGTTAATCCAGCATTTTGATTAATATTATTACTTGAAGTACCATCAGCTGTTGCAACACCACTACCTATTGACCAATTACTATTTTTATTCCAATCACTATCAGCGCTAAAACTACCATTAGTAACTAACTCATCACCATGAAATACAGTTGTTGCATGATTTTTGTTGTTTACAGGCTTTATTGACAAATTATCAAATGTGATGTCGTTTGCTGCGGAACCATCTCCACGAACTACTTTTAAGTCTGCATGAGTTGCTGTAAAGGTTCCAGTAAATGTTCCAGTAGTATCAGTAGTGCCTACAAAAAAAGGAGCACTTCCACTTTGCATTTTTATAAAGCCATCTGCTGATGTTATAACGGTAATTGAATATTTATATGTAATGCCTATTGTTAAAATAGATTGTTTAATAGTCGTAGCAGTTCCATCATTAGTAACAAGCCTACACTGTTCATTTGTAATTTCCCAATAATGAGTTCCATCGTGAGTGCTTTCATTTGTCCACCCAGCTAAGTTACTTCCTCCACTTGTAGTAGTAACTGAAGCATCACTAAAATCTCCATTAGTTACTGTATCGTCCCCCAACCCTGTATTTGAAGCATCAAGTATATATGATTGTTGCCCTCTATGTCCATCATTCATTGGATACCATATCTTAAGATTAGAGTTTGTTAGTGATGTACCACCTCTATTTAAAGCTAATTGTTCTGGATTATTGTAATCGTATAATACATCGTCTGCTGTCCATGCTGCATCCCATACTTGAACATCAGATAGCATCCCAGTAAAATAACTACTACCACCTGAACCTTTTCTATTTCCAATATAAAAATTAGAAGTATATGAATCTAATCCATCAGCGATAGAAGAACCACTTCCAACTAATACTCCATTAAGATATAATTTTACTGCTAAACTATCTATAACCATCGTTACTCTATACCAAGTATTATCATTAATTGTAGTGGCATAAAATGATTCATCTCCTCCGCCTACATCATCAAATATTAATATAGTATCACTATTTATTTTTAAACCTACAGCATTACTTGTACTTTGATAAAAATTAAATGGGTATTGACTTGTAGCTGCATCTGTAGATTTTACCCAACAAGCAACTGTAACATCATTAGTTATTCCTAAAGTAGCAGCTGTAACTCCTGCATCTAAATAATCTGTAACCCCATCAAACTCTAATCCTCTACCTGAATATATTTGTCCATGATTATTATTACCAGAGGTATCTAATGCTCTAGCTTTTGTTGGTTTTTGAATGGTTTGTATAGTAGCAGCCATTATGTTAATGTCCCATTATTTGAACCATGTGAATCATTTGCATCTGCACTAAGATTCCACCATGATACTAAATTTGTTTTTTCACTATCTGATAAACCTGCATAGTTTTTATTCATAATAGATTTGATTTGTGCTTGAGTTAAAACTTCAGACCAATATCCTACATTAGATATATATCCATTCATCTCAAGAGAAGTAGGTGCACTTGCATAATACGCTCCAATTATAAAATTTTCAGTAGATACAGTATAATTAGCATAAGAATCTGAATCTTCTAAAACTCCATCTATATAACCTTTTTGAGTACTACCATCATAAGTTAGAGCCACATGATACCATCTATTTGCCTCTAATTTAGTATTTGAAGTGCTTCCCTGTAAATCTGTAGTATATCCAGTCCTCCATTCTACTTCATTATTACTTTTTTTTGTCATGCTAAACCCTGACCTATTATTTGTATCAGCATTATCAATAGAGCTTACAATCCCAGTATAAACATCAAGAACAGGGAACCAAACCCAAGCTGATACTGTAAAACTAGCTGTTCTTAATGATGCATCATCCCCACAATCTATATATTCACTACTACCATCAAAATAAGCAGCACCATCACTTATAGGTACAACGCTAGCTGCATTATAATTATGTTTTAATACGAGATTATCAGTTACGATTCCAGGTGTAACTATACCACTTTTTGTTAAACTAGAGCCTAATCCTAACATGGCTTAACCTATATACGCTATAACTAATCCTGAAGTTAAATCTACAGTAGTCCATCTACCATATATAACTATTCCTGCAGGAATTGTTTCAGATGCCATTGTATTTCCATTATATGAGCCAACACCATATCCGTTTGTTGTATCAGATGGAGTTAATGTCGCAAATACTGTATCTTCTAAGCATTGTATTGCTATAAAACTACCTGTATGTTCTGCATTGTCTGATATGAATTTAGCGCCTGCTTGACCCATTCCTGCATTTTGAGCCTCGGCTACTGTGAATTTATGTAAACTTGATGCCATTTTATTCTCCTTTGTGAGTGTACTTAAAGCTCTGGCTAGAGCATGAATGTACTTTTATTATTAAAAAATCTTAGTAGATTCGGAGGCCACCCTTTATACGATAGCCTCCATAGTTCTACAAAACTATCAAACCCTATTGATTAGGTTTAAAGAACAGTATAGTAAACTGCTAAGTTCCATCTACCAGCATCAAAGTTAGTTGCATGATTTATAGTTGTGGTTACACACGCATATAAATATTTAGTAGCAACTGGAAGTATGATATTTGGAGCTGACCAAGCAATTGTAGCTGAATTATAATTCAAATCATCAGCTTCTGTAGCAGTTGTAGCTAATGCATATCCCTCTGGGGATAATTGTGTAGCACCTGCGCCAAACAATTCAACTGCCCCTGTAGGAGCTGCATTAACAGCTTCATTAGCTGCAGTACCAGCTGTAATATGACCAATCATTGCATTACCAGTAACAACTGATGTGCATACCATTACTTTATCGATTAGTATCTTTACTGGGTCATGCATACCTTCTGGAACAGTAACATCTAATGCTCCACAATATTGTATTATATCACCAGCACTATACTGAGTAGTTGCAGAATCTAATCTAGATTCTTTACAATCACCAGCAAAAGTTAATACCTTACTAACTCCGCCAACTTCACTAAACCCATCATTTGAAACATTTGATGAGCTGTTTACATTCAATAAATCACTTCTCATTTTACACGCCCTCCAAATTAATCAGTGCATGAGTTTCAGGAAGAGAAACTTCAAGACCTGCTTCTGTAAGAATCATGTCTTTTCGTAAATCTTCGTCTGCTTGTTGCACGTTTGTTGTTATTGATGTATCTCTGTTAACACCGTTGCCAACTAGAGGTCTATATGATACATGGTCTAAATCAACAAGAGCTAAGAATCCAGATGAAAATCCTCTAAATAATGGTTCTTTAACTAAACTTAAATCACCATGAATAGTATCAATCTTCATTATCTTATGTCCAAATGAACCATTAGATTGATTAAAGTTATATCTAAATGGATTATCTTCGGAAGCTGTTCCTGCTGTTCCAGCAACAAAACCAGATGAAGTACCCAACTTATTAAAGAAAGATATTACTGGTAATGATGCTAATCCTAATTTAGAAGAAGAACCACCCCTTGCAGGGTCATACATAACTTCAAAATCACTAAGTAAATCATCATATGTCCATTGAGCTGCTGTATTTGATTTATAATAAGATTTGTCTTTAGTGTATGATACTTGACCACCACCACCTTCAACTGTTGAATTTCTTATTATTTGACCAACGACACCATCAGTATATTGAATACCACTTTGTGATGCTTGTTGTCCAAAAAGCATTGCTCTTTCAATGTCAACCTTATGTTCTCTTAATTTAAGATTCCATAATCTTGACCATTCATCAGCATATCCACGATATACTGTTGCTCTTGCAGTATTAGACATTTCACAAGCTGTTTTAAAGATTTGAGTATACCCATATCCATTATCAAGTGATTCTGACCATACATCTGGAGCACCTGAACCTTCAACAAATGAAGTTCCAATTACTGTACATTGAGCATTATCCGTAATAGACATTGAAGCACCACCAACAGTTGATACAGATATAACATTACATGTTGATTGACTAGTATCTGTTGTGTGGTCTACACTATTTATACGAACATTACCAAATGATGGGGTTGTTCCTGCTCCTGATGCATTTAAAGAAACTGCTACAACCATACCTGGAACTAACCATGAAACTGCTGCTCCACCTGATGTATCAAAGACAAGATTCATTGAACTATCTTCTGCAACAAGTGTTTGAGCACCTTTCGCTAAAAAACTTCTATCAGCGATTGCTATCTTTGTTCTATCTTCCAAAAATCTAAATTGACTATCGGAAGTTGGAACTTTACCTACTTTTGACAAATATACAAAAAATGGAGATTCTTCTGGTGCTAAGTCTGCGACCCTATCGCTAAAATCATACAGTCTTCTTGATGGTATAGTACTATCAATAACTGCACCAGGAGTTCCAAATTTCACTTGCCCACTATTGTAAGCCATTTTATTTTCTCCTTAGTTATAATTTATAAAACATTAGTCCGACTTCCAGCTTTCAATATATTATCCCACATTGAATCTTTATCGTCTTTCTTCACAGGTTTCTCACCATTTAAAATACCAGCTTGTTGAGGAACTGATTGATTTTGACGAATTGCATCAAGTGGGTTATTCGTATTACTTTCACCTTCAGTCGGCTTTTGAGTTACAGATTGCCACATATTAATAACACCATCAATACCATATTCCGCAGGATTCTTACTAGCAAAATCCATAAAAGATGTAATTTGCTCTTGGTTTAATCCTTTATTAGCAAGTTCAGTCTGAAGTTTAGTCATACCAACTTCTTTCTTTACATCACCAACTTGGCTTTGAACAGCAGTATTAATTGTTTCTTGTAACTCTTGTTGTCGAAATTTATACGACTTAGACGATGGGTCATTATAGGCTTCCCAGGGGTCAAACTCATCCTTAGATAATTCAACACGTTTCTCTTGAACTGCTGGTTGACCACCCTGAACCATACCACTAATGGTATTTACAATATCAGGTCTTGATTCCAACATTTTTCCAACTTGTTCGTATTGCTTTAACTTTTGATTTTCAGCTTGAAGTTTATCTTTTTCTGATTGGAAATACTTAGCTTGTGATTCCCAATCACCTTTAGACTCTTGCTGCTGAGTTGCTTCATCTTGCCCTACATTATCATTAACTTGACCTTCTTCAAGATTGTTATTTTCTAATGCGTTATCCATTTTACTCTCCTTTTCTTTGCAATCTCTCTTGCTTATCTTGAGATTGGCCACGTAAACGTAACTTCTCTGCTTCGAGTTTAACTGCACTTTCTAGTTTTCCAACCGCTAACTTATTAGCTGACTTGGATTGTGATTCTTGTGATTTAAGCTCAGATTTGAATTTCTCAACTTCTGTACGTTTCCTTGATGAGATTGACTCTCTGTGAGCTGTTTGTAAATCACCCTGTAAATTCTTAATTGCTTCTTGAGACTGTTGTAATTGTTGTTGTAATTGTTGAACAATATCCATTCTTTGTAATACTCCCTCTTTATCAAATATATCTGTTTTCATTAAAGCTTCAGTTCTATCAATAAGTCCTGCTTGGTAAGCTTCCATATAAATTGACCATTCACCCCATCTATTTGATGGCATTGTTGAATTACCAATTATATTTACATCATATTGTCCAATTGTTAAATCATTAATCATTTCACCAATCGCTTGAGATTTATCATTGTAATGATTAACCATATATTCACTCATATCATTATTCGGTTGTGCTACTCTAAATACTTTTTTATAAGTATAATGTTCTTTAGAGAAATTATATATTACTTGACCTAAACGTCTAAGTGAACCTTCAATATCTCTTAATTTTGATTTGCTTCTCCTTTGACCAAAATCCTCCATCATCATTGTAGCTGAAGATGTTTTTGGAGCAACTGCGCTATTTCCTTGCATCATTTCAAATATTCCCATATTTAAATCAATATACTTTTCAATAAGTTGAGGCAATTGCATAATTGAATTAGATAAAGGTTGAGGAGAGGGGAAATGAGGTTCACCAAAAGATGGGTCATATTCAATAGTTGCATTTGGATTAGCCCAATTTCTTTCAAGTTCTTCAATATCATCAACACTCCCTTGTGGTATAAGTAGTTTTAATCCAGATGATGCTTGCGCATGAGAGGTTATTAATGACATTGTTTTATTTAAAAATCTTTGAAAATCTTTATTCTTTCTTACATCACTCATTGGATATGGTGTATTAGTCCAAATATTAGGCACAGGTACAATAGGATATTTATCAGTATTTAATATATATTCATACAAAACTATTTGCCCAATAGTACATGTTAATTTAATTCTTGGTTGTTCAACTTCCACAACATCAATAAGTCCTTTTTCTAATGCTTTTGACATTTGTTTATCAGCTAAGAATTTTTCCATATTTTTAGAATCAAGTATTCTTTCTTCACCTGACTCAAGATTTAATATTCTATAATAAGGAACTTTAATTTTTGAAAAATGTTCAATTAATTGATATTTTTGTGAACCTTCACCAGTATCTTTATCTTTAATATAATCAGGAGTGAATGTACCAACAGTTCTTTGATTCATTGGAGATGGATATGTATCATCTTCGCTATATCCTTCTATTAAATCAATGAGTAATTTTCCATCTTCTTGTTCTTCAGATAATTGTGGATATAAATCTAATAATTGAAATTTTGTAAATATAGTAGATAACATCATTCCTGTTGCATCATCAAAGTATTTACTTCTTGCATTAGGGTCTACTACTACTCTAAATGGGTCAACGTATGTAAATTTAACTTCTCCTCTTCCATAATCAGCTTCTCTATCTACATATGCATAAAAATAACCAAGACCTGTTACAGAATAATCATGCACAGTTTGTTTAAATACTTCATTACCATCAGAAATATTCCATATATATTCAAGTATTGTTTTCCATACATTTGCTAAATCACTATCAGAGTCTTCCCTTGGCATAGCTGAAAATTTAGGTGGTTTAGAAGTTATGATAGCCTTAAACTGCTCAATAGCAGAATAAATTCTATCTAAAGGTATACTTGATTGATTTCTTGATGCAAGTTCATCAGATTCTTCTTGACTAAAATGATTACCTAAATAAAAGTCAATATCTTCCCTAGCATGGTCTTCCCACTCTTTACGAGCATCATGCCATCGCTTCCATAACTCCTTTGTATATTCTGCCTTTTTATCTGTCTCTATCATAACTCATAATATATAATATTTTTATAATACAAATCAACCCCTTGCTCCTGTAATCCAATTGTATGTTTTTTTTGGTTTTTCCCATTCATTATCTCTGTTTTTAACTTTTTTGATTTTACTAGCAGATTTACTGCCCTTTGCAAATTGTGTTGATAACCAAAATGCATCTATTGTATCATCATGTGAACCTTTTGGAAAATCAAGTAATTCTCCAATAAATTCATGCATATCCTTTTTTAAATGTACAGCACCAGCTTTAAACATAGGTTGTAATCCTTCAAATAATCTATCTTTCTTTTTTTGATTTCCATATCCTTTAATACCTTGTTCAATACCTGGTAAAAACTTTCCTTCTTTTTTACTTCTTTTATGTATATAATCTCTTAACATCTCTTGATATGATATTGTTTCAATATTTATTCTTTTAATTGGTCTATATCGTTCAGCGATTTTAAATATCTCATCTGCACAGTCCATGGGTAATACTCTCTGTCTCCAATATTCAATAATGTAATAATCATAATCAGCGGTAACACCAATAACCATAATAACACTATAATCATTCCTAACAGAAAGTGTTGAAGCAGGGTCAACACCCATGTAAATATTAACATATTCAGTCCTCCCATCATCTAATTTTAAATACCAAGAATTTCTACTTTCATCAAATTTGATTCCACCTTTATAAAAATTATCAGTTATATCTCCTTCATCAAATATTTGGTCTTCAGGAGATTTAGCTTGATTCATGTATTCTTGATAAAACTTAGATGGAGTACCAGAATCTATATAAAATTGCTTTCTTTCTTCTAATTTCTTTAAAGGCCATCTTGAAGGCCATAATGGAACACCACTATCAAGTATTGCTTTATATGTTGTTATATCCCAAGAATACTCTTCTCCATTATTCATAGCTTCTTTATAATTTTTTACAAGTCCATTTAAAAATGAATCATAATGAACAATAGTCCCATTACACCATAAAAAACCACCTTTATCAAAATCAATAGCAGGATATACTGCTGCTGTAACCCAGTTCTTTATTTGCATTCTTGCTTCAGGAGTTTTAGTATTTAACTCTGATTCAAAGTCATCAAGTACAATTCCAGTATATCTTGTTGATAATTGTTTTTTACCTCTTAATCTTTGAGCTGTTCCTTTAGCAATTAGTCTACAATTGTTTTTTAATACAATTTCAGTTTTAGTCCACTTATCACCTTCTAAATCACCAAAGTAATAATGAATCGCAGGATTATTGTATATATGATTTGAAATCCAATTAAGATTATCTGTTGCTTGGTCTTGTGCCTCGCCAACCCAAGCGATAAATTCTGGGCTTTCTTTATTCGCAAATAAGAACCGATGTAAAACCGCAGTTGCAGCTAAGGTTGACTTTGCGTGGTCACGAGGCAATACAAGAGCCAATTGTTGATTTTTCTTATCTAAAAGCTTTTTACCTACTAAATTGTGGAAATCAGGTGTTGCAGAAGCTAAATAATCTTGTGGTGAGAATAATTTACCAAATACAATAAGGTCTTTATATGCCATCTCAAGAACCTTTTCATTATTTGATACATTTCCATTAAGATTTAAATTAGCCATTATTTATTTAATAAGTTTTTTTACTTCTATTCCTTGCATCATTAACCCTTGAAGCTTCTTCTTTATATCCACCTGAACCTAAAGTAGCAGAAGATTTTTTAACATAATCATGAGCTTTTTTATATCCAGGTTTTTTTGCTTCTAAAGCACCTCCTTTAACAAGTTCTTTTATCTTTTTTAATCTTCCATGCTTAGCTGGGCTTCCTGCTTTTTTATATTTTTTACCAGCTTTAACTAATTCTTTTAGTTTTCTTTGTTTTTTTGGGTTACTTGGTCTTCCTACTTTACTTCCGTATGTTCCTTTACCTTGTGGCATATTATCTCCTTATTCTAAATCCATTAATAATTCTTCTATTCTATTAAATCTCTCATCTAATTTGGTTTCTATCTTAGCAACACTAACTTCTAAGGTTTGTATTTTTTTATTATTAGACATAATCTTTTGTGAATTACTAGAACCATTAGATTCCATTGATTCTATCTTTTGTGCAAATATACCTTGAGTATATACAAATGTACCAATAATAGTACCCAATGTAATTAATGTTCCTAGAGATATTTTTTTATCTATCATTTAATTTGATTGTTCACGTAATAATTGTAATAAAATTTCATTAGTATCTCTAGGCTCAGCTCTTAAAAACCCTTCTTCATCAGCAGGATACCCTTGTCCTGTTTGTTTTAAATATTTAAGTTCTGCTTCTGGACTCATTATTTTTACTAACATATCCATATCTTCATCATGCTGTTCTTTTGTTCCCATTTTAGGGTCAGGTCTTAACCATTTAGAAATTTTACCTGACAAATCAAATTTTTGGTTAATGCCTGTGCCTATAGCACCGCCACTCAATAATGCAGTTAAAATACCTATTGGGAGTGAGGATGCACTTGCGCCTACTCCACCTCTAAGATTCTTTATCGAAGATTTATTTTTTTTCAAAATTTTATCCAATATAGATTTTCCTTCTGGTGTTTTTGCTTCATTAAATACATCTTTAGTTTCCCAAATTTGTGGAGCCATACCTTTTGGAGTAACGCTATGTATACCACTTAATACTCCTAATATATCGTTTTTATTTATTTCTTTATCAATATTTTCATGTGCTCTTGGATATGAAATATATTCTTCTCCTCCACCTTTCAACATATCTATTAAATTTGCCATCTTATTCCTTTCTTAATTCAAAATGAGGGAAATCATCAAATCGATTATCCTTTACATCAAAGTTCATATTCCAGTCCCCTCCCCATCTAAGTTTAATGCCCATGCCACGAGCCACGCCCAACACAAAACCAGCAAAAAGAGTCTGTCTTTCTCTGTCAGTCCAATTAACTGGATAGGGAGTAACATCAGCAGCACGAGAAGGAGAACTATTATGCCTCCCCATAGGATAGTGTACTTTTGTTTTTCCTTCTTCAAAAAGTTTTTCTTGTCGTCTTTCATCCCTGTGTCCCTCCAATACAGAGCAATCAACATATTTGATTACTTCATTAAAGACTTTTTGTAGTTTTTCATCGCAAGTTTTAAGTCTTTCTTTTGATTTACTACCAAATTTAGCCATTAATCTTCCCACATAGAAAAATTAGAATTATCAGCCACAAATGAAGATGGGTATAGAGTATAGTTAACAAAAGAAGGGGATAGTGAGGTGTTTGTTTCTTCTCCATCTGTGGCTAAATGTGTATAAATTATTTCCATTAAGTGTTTCCTTGCATTGAATCTTCGCCGTAAATATACATAATATTATCTTTATTATCAAATTCACTCTTACATCTTGGACAAGCCCACCCAATTATCTCGTGGTCAGCACTCTCCATGTCAAATAACCCAATCCTTTTAGAATAATACTTGTTATAGTACAATTCTCTCTCGCAAATAGGACAAGGGTCTTTAATCTTCGTCTTTTTCTTTGTGTGCGATAAGCTTTGTATCTGCTTTTCCACTTAGAGCCTCCATTTGTTCAGGTGTAAATCCTTGAAATACTGTTAATTGCTCTTGTTTCTTCTCTGTTTCAAATAATCCAGACATTTTAGACAACGCTTCTAATGAACGAAGCTTATCAGTGTCTCTATCCGATAAATCAGCGATTAATTTATACTTTTGAACAATCCATTCAGGTGAAACACCCTCATCAGCTAATATTTTCTTTACTTCCTCTTTAACCATAGTTCTAACTTTCTCTTTTTTTAATAAAACATTCGTTTTCTTCTTAATATAGTTTTCATCTTTTGCCTTTGGATACGCTTTCTTATACGCTGAAACCGCACCCTCACCTGCTGCAACGTATTGAGCAAATAGAAATTCACGATTATTTAACTTTCTTTCTTTTGCCCTCTCATAAATGGCTTTATAGTTACCAGAGAATGAATAGATGTTTTCCGCAACTCCATGCTCACCGAGTATTTGATGAGTCTTTTGTTCAATGATGAATGAACCACATACAGTCAAAACAACATTCCTCGGCGATTTATAACCAGGATGCTTTAATGCACTACGTTTAATGATTTGAATAACATAATCATCATCAGTATACACCCAATCTCCTGTTACTCCCTCTCTCCAGTTACCAACAATCTTAACTCCAGGATTAAATGCTTTAAACTCAATGTCATCATCATACAAATTATTCTCTACGCCTTTTATAGTTT
>Ga0080013_1000629_pt1 | contig 49359 bp, 59 predicted proteins | sample ETNvirenome_6_85_FD_69236 | JGI IMG/M metagenome (GOLD analysis project Ga0080013, IMG submission 69236) | Marine viral communities from the Pacific Ocean - ETNP_6_85 (SPADES assembly) (version 2) | ecosystem: Environmental > Aquatic > Marine > Oceanic | place: Pacific Ocean | collected 2013-06-19
GAGTCAATGTATAAAAAGGAGCTTGCCTCATTAGAACAGGTAGATTGTGATATATGTGATGCCACAGGAAAAAGACAAGAACCACCTAAAACTGGTGCTGGAGATAGAGAGTGTAATGGATGTGATGGAACAGGTAAGACAGATGATTGGGCGAAGTCATATCCATTTAGTGAAGAAAATGTACGTCAGTTTGCAAACTTCTGTCTTAATAGCGGAGGGTTTAGAATATGTTAGATAAATATGAAATAATGAGTAGAATTATAGTCCTTGGTGGATATATAGGACAGTTCATGGTATGGATGGGAATACTTGCAGGGTGTATACTCTTATGGTATTTTGTATTCGCATTCATGTTTAGCTATTAAACAATAATATACAGGGGTGGGTTTGTCGCTGCTCGTGACAGTAGGTTCTTTCAGCCTACACCTTTCGCTCACCCCTGCAACTTAGGAGAATAATATGATATATAGTAATTGTTGCACAGCACCATTCAGTTACCCTGGATGGCCAGATTGTGATATATGTAGTGGATGCGGAGAACATGCAGAACCTTTAGATGAGGAGGATGAATATGATAGCCCTTACTAAACTAAAGATAGATGAAAGAGGAAGGATAACTCTTCCTGACCATTTCTTAAAAGCAAATGATATTGAGCGGGGTACATATGTACGAATATACCCAGTATACAATAGGGAAGATTCTGTCCGTCTACAATTTGAATTTCCAATAATAAAAAATACAGGAGAAGATGATGAAGACAATAAGTAGAGATACAGCTAAGAAATATATCTATAAAACTAATGGTAAATTCTTTTCGGCTGTATTTACAAAGAAAAATGGAGAAAAAAGATTAATGACCTGTAGGCTTAATGTTAAGAAGGGTGTTAAGGGTGTAGGATTGAAGTTTAAGCCCCAAGACATAGGCTTAATGACGGTTTTTGACATCCATAAGGGTGGACATAGGTTTATCAATTTAATGACCTTAGAGAGCTTAAAAATACGTGGTAATGAATATCATGTAGAATAAACAAAAAACAAAAAAGGAGACATGATGAGTACAGTAACTAAAAGAAGAAGGACAACTGCAATATTTTCTAAAAGTCTTGCAGAGAAAATAGGGAATCGTATTTTAGTGGATATAGAAATATCTGATTTAAATCCGAACCCAGTAAATCCTCCAGAAAGAACAGCAACTAATCCTGCTTTTTTAACATTAAAGAAGGGTGTAAGAGAGCTTGGTGTTTTAGATGTAATACATTTCTGTGGAAATACAATGACACTTATCAACGGACATAGAAGGGTAGAGTCTGCACGATTAAATGGAGTTACTACTGTAACCGCATATCGTTATGATGGCTTAACAGAAGAAGAACGGAATATATTATTTAGACATTTAAATACTACTTCCGTTTCATACTCTGGTTCACAAAAGCTATACACCTTTCTAAATGGTGGTACAGTAGATTCATCATTTGAAAAAACATGTCTTGAGTTAATAGATGTTGGAGATTCCGTTCAGCTTGGTAATGGGATGAATTTTCTTAATACAATACGTAACAAGAAGAAAAGTCCAACTTCCTATATGATTGGTGTAAAAGAATACTGTCGAGTAGTCGGTGATGACTCTATGAAAACAAAGGCTAAAGTTCTTGATTGGATGATAAATGTTGGAACTGCTCATAGAATAAAAGCTCTTATTTCATTGAAATGCCCAGCACATCTATTAAAGAAAGCTGTTAATGGAAGACGACCCGTCATTGGTACGTGGGAAATCACAGCGGTATAGTTATGGAAAAATCAACTATAGAACTGCTTGATATGTTCGCAGGATATGCTCTCTCTGGCTATGTCAGGGAGGGTGTGTCTTATGGCTCAAGAGATGAGGAATGTAAAGCTGTTGCTACTGCCTGCTATGATTTAGCATTTGCAATGGTGATGGCTAGACAGGATATACTTGACGAAAGAGCAAGACAAGATACAGAGAATACTTAGTATTACTTAGTGATTAAATCATTGTTTTTATTGGAGATAAATTTATTTTCAAATCCATAAAAAACCATTTTGTTATTAAGTCTAAATCTTACTAAATTAACTATCAATATAAAGGGAAGAATCAATGAAACAACGTAAATTCAAATCGTATTTAATTACAAATATACCAGAAACTGACTGGAAGCGGTTCAAGAGATGGACTGCTATGACAGGCTACAGTAACCTCAATGAAGCTTTTTCTAAACTTATTAGATTAGCTGGCAATGACAAACTAAGTCATGTCTTGGAGGAGGAAACTGTTGAACATCACACATAAGATAGGTGGGGTTTATGCCCACTTCTTAAGAAAAGAAAACCAAAAAAATACCAATGAAAGATATGTAGGTAGGGAACATTTCTACCATGCAAGTGGTACAGGAATGTGCTCCCGCAAACTTTATTTTCAATCTGTAGATAAAGTTAAGCCAACTAATCTGGCAAATAATGCCTCAATGAGAAAGATGAGGGTAGGCACTCTGTTACATGAAGATATTCAAAACTCATTATTATTATATAATAATATATATAATAATATTACTAATAATATTAATAGTAATAATATTACTATAAAAAATAGTGAGGAAATTGAAAATCCATCTTCTGTATATGAGGTTGAAGGTGAAATAATAATTGAAGAGCTATCTGTTAGAGGCTTTTTTGATGTTGTGCAAAATGATGGTCTCGGAGTTATTCTGTATGATATTAAGACAGCTGCTGATTATAGCTTTCGTAAAGTATTTAACACAGATAAGCCATATACAATGAAACATCAAGAACTCCAACTATCTACTTATGGATATGGTGTTAAAGAGAAATATGGAAGACTCGATGGAATGTATTTACTGTATTACAACAAGAATACATCTGTTATGAAGTATAAGCAAGTACCTCTCTCTATGCTTAACTCTGCTTATATGTTTTGGGCTAACATAAACAAACAGCATTCTATCGGTCTTCCTAATTTTGAAGATGGAGTATCTCCTGTTATGAAATGGGAGTGTGATTACTGTGAGTTTAAAGACCATTGTAATCCTCCAACTGGATATGGTAAATACAGTGATAGAAATACATTAAAACAAGGGGAACTAATCAATGAATGATACACTTAATAAACTGCGCATTCCATTTCCAGAAGAGGATATAGAATGGCGTATACAACAGTCTGGGATGGCAAGAGGTATGCCTTGGGCACTTGTACTGGCTTATGTAACCAACCGAGCTATTATGGATAGGCTTGATGATATTGTTGGCCCAGAGAACTGGACTAATGACTTCACGCAGTCACCTAATGGTGGAGTCCTTTGCACTTTAGGTGTAAGGGTTGATGATGACTGGGTATATAAAACAGATGGTGCTGATAATACTGAAATAGAAAGAGTAAAAGGTGGACTTAGCAATTCTATGAAAAGAGCTGGAGTACAATGGGGAATAGGTCGCTATCTGTATAAACTACCAAGAACATATGCTATATTTGGAGAGGGGAGAAAGGTGAAGATTGATGCTGAATGGTACAGATGGAGTCCACCTAAACTAGAGGAGGAATTTCTGCCTCCTAAAACTAAAACAAAGAAAAAACAAGGAGACAAATGATGTCTACAACAGATGAAATAGTAAATGAGGTATCTACGTTTTTTGAAGATACAACAAAAACAGATACACATACAAATGGGGAACTAAGAAAGGCTGGCCTCGTAGAGGGCGAATACTTAGGACATATAACTAATGCACGTTCTATTGTTCGACCTGTACTTGGTAAGTTTCAAGCACGTATATATAACTTTGATGTTATAGTTGCACCAGAGAATAAAGGTATGACATATCAGTATGAAGATATTTCTGGTAAGCATGTCACATTAACTGGCGAGCAATTTATAGACAGAAAGTTAATTGCAAAGGGCGTGTTTAAATTCTTAGACCCACAGGAGGGTGATGACTTTGAAGGAAATCCTACAGAAAATAATAAGTATACACGTTTCTGTGAAACTGTTGGATTAACTTTAAAGGAAGAAACAAGAACTATTGATGGTAAAGAAACCGCTGTTAAGCTTCTTCCAACATTAACTCCTGAGCAAATGCTTGGTAGACCTGTAACTGCTGTTCTTAAGAAAGTTAAGGATAAGTGGACAAACAATAAAGGTGAAACAATGCATTATTCTTGGAGAGTTTCTTATGTGAAACCTTGGGAAGGTGGACAGCTAAGAGAAATGACAGTTAATGAGGATGACTTACCATTCTAATTGTGGTTATCTCCGCAAAGGGAAATGGGAAGGGTTTATTGGAGCTTATTACTCTTCCCATTAAATTAACAAGGGCAGGCACGCTCCTCTATTGATGAATATGTGCACTCGCACAAGCCTAATAGCTGTCTGCTCTTAATTTTAAAAGAAAGGGAAACAATGAAAGAAGGAATAAATGATTGGGGTTTGTATTATAATATGGATAATAGCACTGTAGGGAGAAAGCCACAAACACAAGAAAGAGAAAGTTTTACTGTAAAGTTATGTCCATCATGTAATTGTGTCTATGAGAATAAACATCATCAGTATAAGAATACAGTAACTACCCACCGCTACAGAGACTTTCCAACAATTGGATTAAAGAGAAAAGAATGTCTAAAGTGCAGGTAGATGAATTGATGGAAATAATAAAACGTTTATCAGAAGAAAATAAAGAACTAAAAAACAGGGTAGACATACTGGAAGAAATATTAAGTAACTGGCTACCTATAGTAGGAGAAAAAGAATAATGGCTTTACATGATTTATCAGATAAAAGTATATACCAACAATGTAAGATTGTGACTAACAAAATTAGTCATGGAAGGATAACTCTTGAAAATTGGGATAAAGTTATAACATTAAAAGGCAACTGTTTCCTTGAGTGTGAGATTAATAGCCCATCAACTAAAGACCCAAACCCTAAGATAAGTATCATTATAAGGGGTGGAAATTGGAGTATAGATGACAAAGTAAGTCAAACTGTAAAAAGCTGTGCTGCTTTCAGGTATGACCAATTACACTTAAGCCTAAAGGAGGAAGAATGACTAAGAAGGAACTAGTAGAGCTCTGGCATGAAACTCAGATTGGTCATTATAAAAAATGCAGAGAAAAACAAATTGAATTTTCTAATATAATGTGGAAACTGTATGATGAACAAGAAAATACTGAAACTGATTGAACAGCGTCTACTTATAGGCGAGAAAAAGTATGGACATCAGAATGTAATAAATGATGGCAGAGATTTTTTAAAAGAAAGTCTTGAAGAAGCACTGGATTGTTGTGTATATTTAGCTGCCCGTTTATTAGAACTTGATGAAAAAGAAAAAACTACTGACAGCTGACACAAAGCTAACATTGCTACTTAGTCTGTGGGTATTAGATAAGATAGTAATGGCAGTATTATTATATATATTAAAATAAGGAGAAATAATGGGAAGAGCAATAGATATGGAGAAGGACATAGATGTATTAAAAAGAGATGTAGCACAGCTTAAGACAGCATTTGAAGGACTATCATCTACCGTGGATACACTTCAAGACACAGCTCCAACTAAGAAAAGTGTAGACCTTCACAAAACTGTAACTAAAAAAGAAACAAAGAAAGTAACTAAAAAAGAATTAGTTGAAGAAGAAGCATAAAACTCCAGCACAGAAGATTAGAGACTATTTTAAAGGAGAAAGATGGCGAAGCAAAATAGAGCTACAAGAAAAGAACTTGAGACAGTTATTCATAAAATAATAGAAGAGCTTAAATCTCTTGGACAGGGATTTAGAGCTATTGATAATTATCTTGGTGCATATGTAAAATTTAAAGGTGATTCTGTTACATTTAATGACTATCTAAGTACAGAGATAGAGAGAATGAAAAAGGAACAAGAAACCAAAACTGAAACACCTGATAGAGGGGATGCAAAAAGTGCAAAAAAATCAAGATATAGCAAAGTTAGTACGCCACCACTATAATGTAAGGAAAGAACTTGAGACAGTATACATCACTTCATCGGGGAATAAATATCTTAAAGAAATGGATGCAATCTGCGCTGAGGCACAGATACAGCAAACAAAGGAATCACAACAGAGGCGAAAAGAAAAACTAATGGGGAAAATAGAAGCAATACTAGAAGTACTAATGGAGGAGAACTGGGGGATTTATTTTAAAAATAATCCTATGCGTTCTCTTGCAACACAAGAAGGTGGAACGCTGTATGAAATAAACGCAGTTGACATTGACGAGGTTGAAAGAGTGTTATTAAAAAAACTAAACACTATAAAAGAAGGGCAGGAAGATAATTGCACGGAGCACACAGCACATCATTCGCAGCAAGAAGACGATTCGAATCAGAAGACGAATTAAATAACTGGGTATTAAATTTTTACGCAGAGAGACTTGCATATTATGCAAAGCATATGGGCAAGAGCACAATCTATGGAATTAAGATAACACCAGAATTACTAAAGATTACAAGGTCAAGATACTTGACATTACTTATGAGGAAACATAATGTTACTAACGGGCAACTGCCTACAATTAATAAATGAAATTGATGACAACATAGTACAAACCATAGTTACATCCCCTCCCTACTGGGGTCTTAGAGATTACGAGGGAGAGAAAGAACAAATAGGGCAAGAAGAGACTCCAGAAAAATACGTAGTTAAGATGACTGCGTTTTTTAGTCTATGTAAGAGAGTTTTAAAGGATGATGGTACACTGTGGCTCAACATAGGAGACACATACTTTGGAGCTAAAGGTGGCCACTGGGAAGGTGGTAACTCTATTACTAATGATTCTACAGGTGGTAATTATAGGATGCAACGTAAAGCTCCTCCCAAACATAAAAGATTAAAAACAAAAGACTTATCTGGTGTTCCTTGGATGCTTGCCTTTTCTTTACAAAAAGATGGATGGTACTTACGGCAGGATATTATATGGCATAAGCCTAACCCTATGCCTGAAGCTGTAACCGATAGATGTGTTAAATCACATGAACATATTTTTTTATTATCTAAAAAACCAAGATATTATTTTGACCATGAGGCTATACAGGAAAAGGCTAAGTATGTTGGAGATAATAGAGCATCACGTGGAGATAGTCGTAGAGATGTAGACCTAGCTGCTAGTATGGCAGCCACTTCGCAGCCGACACAAGAATTTAGAAACAAAAGGGATGTGTGGAGTATAAATACCGCATCATCTAAGGAGGCACATTTCGCTGTGTTTCCTGAAAAGATACCTGAGCTTTGTATAAAGGCTGGAACAAAAGAGGGGGATGTAGTCCTTGACCCATTTATGGGTAGTGGCACTACAGCTTTTGTAGCTCAAAGATTAGGACGTAAATGGATTGGGTTTGAACTTAATGATAAGTATACTGACCTTATAAACCGCAAGACAGCTCAAGGAGAATTGTTTTAATATGTTAAATGATGCTAATGTACCCCCGCATGATGAAATGCTTGAAAATGCCCTGCTAGGTGGGGTTATTTCTTACCCAAAGGAATTCTCTAGGATAGAAGGGTACGTATCAGACGGCAGTATATTTTATTTAAACAAATCTAAGGCATTATGGAAACTTATTAAGAGAATGATTATGGATGGAGAGGAAATATCTATGCCTACTGTATCTGCATCCCTTTCCGCTAGTGATAAACAATTAGGACTTACACCATACTATGTATCAGGCATAACAACTGATATTCCTATGGTAAGCTCACTTGAATCATATGCAAGTAAAATATATGAACAGCATCTACTTAGAGAAATAATAAATTCTACCACCACTATACAGCAAAGTGCTTATGATAATAAAGTAAGTGCTTATGAGGATATTGTCCATGCTCATACTCATCTGGGAGAGCTTATATCATTTAAACCTAGCCAAGGCTTTAATATAGAGTCTGAAATATCAGAAACTATTAGTGACATAAAAGATAAGGACTCTAAACTTATAAAGACAGGATTTGATGGGATTGATGGCCTCGCTGGAGGACTTACAAGGGGTGAGATAACAATTATCGGGGGTAGACCTGGACATGGTAAGACCACATTTCTCGTCAACCTTCTTGCTAATCTAATAGGAGCAGGACATAAATGTGTTTTGTTTAATAGAGAACTTCCAAACTCAGAACTGTTAAAGAAACTTATAGCATTAGAATCTGGAAAGCTATCATATGCTATGATACGTAAAGGTATATATAGTGAGCCTGGTATATTAGAGCTTGAAAGAATAAAGAAATATATAGTAAAGAAATATAATAAGAATATGTTAAGGATGTTTGATAATATACGTGACTTTGGTAAATCCTCTGCGGAAGTTAAAAGGTTTAAGCCAGACGTTATACTTGATGATTATATACAACTTATAAACCCAACGAAACAAATTGAACAGAGAAGATTACAATTAGAATCACTTGTTAATGATTATAAATGGCTTGCTAAAGAACACAAAGCAGTTGTAGTATTAGCATCTCAATTGAATAGAGGTCTTGAAATGAGGAGTGCTTCATCTAAACCCCAGCTCTCTGACCTAGCTGAATCAGGGGCAATAGAACAGGTAGCGGAGAATGTATTCTTTACATACTATGACTATAAGATTAATGGCAATGCTAACAAGGGTAAAAATATAATAACTATTGTAGCACGTAAGGTTAGATATGGGGAGACAGGGGAGACAGACTTAGGTTTTGATGGAGATAAAGCAAGATTTTATAACTCCGTTGAAGCATTACAGGAAGATATGGCAAACGCAATGAAGGTAGAAAGAAATGAAAAAGAAGGACTTATCCCATTCTAAAATATACATAGGTATAGACCCAGGGAAATCTGGAGCTCTATGTGTTATTGAAGATGATTTTATAAAAGCATATCCCTGTCCTGATAATGTACAGGATATGGCACTTATGTTTGCAATGGCAATAAGTGTAAACGAAACTAAAACTGTAGTTGCTTACATAGAAAAAGTATGGGCAAGACCAACAGATGGACGCTCATCAATATGGAAGTTTGCAGAAAACTATGGAGTATGGCTAGGCATAGCTGGTGCATACGAAGTAGACCTTAAAACAGTAGCTCCTCAAAGGTGGATTAAATACTTTGAAACACCTAAGATGGAGAAAGCTAACCGTAAACGCTATTTAAGGGACAAGGCAAGGTCAATGTACCCTGACCTCAAGAAAGTGTCGTTAAAGACCGCTGACGCCATTCTAATAGCAACCTATGCAAAAGAAACCGATAACAATAGCTGATATTGTCCGTATATTCGGGGAATGTGAGATACAAGACGAAAGGGGAATTTGGATGCCTGTAATAGTAGATTATAAGAAAGATAAGTTCGACATAGACTTAGACTTTGGAAAGGTAGGAGAGAAAGTTGTAGAAGAAATGTTTGAAGGTGATGGTACTATAGAGGTTAAGACAGAACGTGAGATATGGAAAACATCTAAGAACATAGCTATTGAAATAAGATGTAGGGGAAAACTATCTGGAATATCCACAACTACAGCTAAGACATGGATACATATGTTGGATGGAGGAGGAGGTGGTTTTATATTCCCTGTTAAGGATTTAAGGAATAAAATAAAGAAACGTCAGGAAGATGGAAAGCTAAGACTTGTAATGGGTGGGGATGATAATGCTGCTCAGCTTGCATTACTCCCTATAGAGGAACTATTTACCTAAGACCATTACCGCCACGTCTACGTTTCTTATTACCTTTACCATTACGTCTACGTGCTTCTAATTTAGGTTCTTCTGGAAGAGTAGCATGTATTTCTCCTACATTAAGTAGTGTTGAGAGTACGATAAGTTTTATCATTATCTTTTTCCTTTATAACCTCTAGGATATCTTTCAACATCTATAGTTGGATATATAGAATATCTGTCACGCCACTTAGCATCTAAAACAGTTCTTTCAAAATTACGAATACGATAATAATAGTCTTTTTCTAACTTTTCTGCAAGACTCCTTTTATCTTTGCCAAGCCAATTAAGGAATTCATCCCTTAAAGATATTTCTCTAGTCTTAGCCTTACCAACAAGTGGAGTAACCTTCAGGTCAATAGGATTCATTCTTCTATCTATAATTTGTTTTAATGTCTGTTTAACCTTTTTATCATTGTATGATACATTAATTTCTCCATGTTGTTCAAGGTCAGTCATCATAAAATTATACGCTTTCCAATAATTTTTTGCCACATCTTCTTCTTTACCAAATATTACAGATTCAAATAAGTTTCTATAATAGGGTTGCCTTGTAGTGACATGTTGCTGTCCAGAAGTAGCATAAGTTTTATCATACTTCTTTTCTTTCATAAAAGTTCTTTTAAGTGAGCGTATTCTCTTATAATTTTCATAATAATCAGATGCATAATTTTTTGAAAGCCTGTCATATTGTCCTACAATAACTATTGCCCTTTTACTCCAATCACCAACAGCCTGCTTAGGTGTTTTAGTCTTATTCCACACAGCCTGAAGAGCAGAAAAAGCATCAATAGTATTTCTTATAATAACTGGCTCCATAATTGGAATACCAATACCTCTTTCATATGGGCTCATAATTTCGCCAAATACCCCCAAAAACTCTCCTCTCCATAAATACATTGTAGCCTTATCAAGAGCACTGCTTTGAGACTTAGGGGGCTCTTGGTCTAAAATCATGTCATACATGCCATATAAAGCTGCACCTGCAACCATATGCCCTGCTGCTGCTTTAAAAAGTGGAGCAAAGTTTCTACTACCACCCTCTGCTGGAGTTAATGCTGGCTTAACATAATTGGTATACGTATCATGCGTTACAGCGTATGCCATTCTTTGGAATAATGTAAAAGGCTTCCATGCTCCTTTTGACATCCATAAAGGAAGTCTTGCTAAAGAAGTTCCTCCCTGTGTTGATATATGAGATTCATATGCAACTTTAACTAAAAGCTGATTATATTTATTTAAGTTAGCCTTACTTGTAAAATCATTTGTATTTTTAATAAAATCAATCTCAGACTTATCAAGTTTCCACACATCTTTAAATGTTCTCTCCACCTCAGCTTTCTTTACTCTAGTTTTAAACGCAGAAGTTTCACCACGATATATAGCTTGATACTCAGCAAACATAAGAGTACCAGCATGAGCAGATGCAATTCTATTTACACCCTCTGATTGAGTCATAAGATTCCATTTAAATAAATTTGCCATTGTAAAGCTACCAAGCCCCTGTTCTGAAAGGGCAAGAGTCTTAGCTCCATATTCAGCATAACCAAGAGACCTTGCTTCTTCCCATGCACTTGTCTTAAATACTTGCTTTAATCCTTCAACTGTTCTTTTTAATCCAAAGGTCGCAGTAGTACGAGGAGTACCAATCCAAAAGTTTTTAATGCCTGACAAAGGAGATGATAATCCTGTTGCTGCAAAAGTGCCAGCTATCTTTTGAGTAAACCTATACGTACCACGATTAAGAATTTCAGTAGTATTATTCACAAGTCCAATCTGTCCTTTTAATGCTTCCATTGCATATGACCCTAAGAACTTAGCATCCCTTCCAGACAACATTGTTTCAACTTGTTGAGCTTTAGCTGCACTTGGAAGTTTAAATTCTCTGCCTAATCCAGTCCAACCAGCAAAATGATGAACAGTAGAAAGATATTTAGACATAGAGCTCACATAATGCTCCATAGTAGCACCAAAGTTATCTTCATATACTTTGATATTTTTCATTCTACCATTCTTTACTACACTAATATACTCTGGCAATTTAACGCCACGTGGAAGAAGATATGCATTTTGAACTCTTGCGTGAGAATAATGCAACATATCAAATACAGTATTTAATACCTCTTCTCTAAATTTAGGGTCATTCTCAAGCTTAGAAACCTCTTCATTAAGTTTATCTTTTGATATTTTCTTTTTAGCTATATCTTTTTTTACCTTATTACGAGCAGCACTTGAAAGGTTTTTTTCTACTATATTATTTATATAATCACTTTTTATATCAATATATGGAATAGCATCCTGACGAACCTGACGTGTAAAATAGTTTTCTAAAAACTTGGCATCCATCCATTCCTTAAATTCCTTTTCTGAAACTTCTGGCATATGTCTTTTACCTTCTTTGTAAAACCATTGCCAATACATATTGGTAAGACCTTCATTAGCATATTTACCGCCAGCTCCATTATATAATTTCCAAGCAAGATGCTCATTAGATTCTACGTCATTTTCAGCTTTTTTAATAAAAGCCTTATCCTTCTCACTTATTTTTCCAAGCTTTTCTAAATCATTATAAACTTCCTTATCTAACAATCTAAGCTTCTTTATATCTTTTCCAACAAGCTTTCTAATTGCACGAATGATTTGGTCTCCCTTACCACGATAAATAGAAGAAAGCCTGTCATGTGCTAATAAGGATTGGGATAATTTTTTACCAACATCACCGCCATATTTATTTAAAAGATGATAAACAGGAGTGAATGCTCGCCTCCATCCAGTAAGAGATACATCTCCAGCATCATTAATCGCACTGATATAATCAGCAGAACCATCTTTAGATTGAAACTTATCATGTCCCATTTTAACATAGGCTTCATAGGAATTTATAGTTTCATTATTTTTAATGTTCTTAGCATCACCATTTACAACGCCAAGTAACTCTAAATATTTTTTCCTACTCTCACCTGATACATCATATTCTCTATCAATCTTATTTACTTTACCAACAGTAGGACTAGACCCAGATACTACTTCATTTAATTTGCCAATATATTCTTCAATTTGCGGTTCTGTTATAAAGTCTCTCCACTTTTTCTCACCCTTTAAAGGTAATCCAATTTCTTTTCTAATTCTATTTATTTGTTCGTTGGAAAGAGTTTCCTCTAACTTATGAGCCTCTGTATTTAATTTACTCCAAGTATCCTTCTTTTGATACCATACAATATCAGGCTCAACCTTCATTCTACCAACTTTAGGCAATTTACCAGTTGTTACTTGCTCTGCCATAAGACGAGTTAAATCTCTCTCGGTATGCAAGCCAGTTTTAAATTTAAGGTAAGACCAAAACTTTTGTATCCATCTTTTAATTCCACCACTTTTAGGGGTAGGTTTATCCATCTTCTTATTGACAATATATTCACCTACCTTCTGAACAAAGGCTTCCTCTGCTTGAGCATCAGACATACCTTTTTTCTTGAACATTCTAATGCCTTCTTTAACAAGTTTCTTAGCACCAGAATCCCCGAAAGCTTTAAGAATATTTGTAACCCTGTGAGTAACTTCATGAGGAATAGTATCAATAGTAGCCTCACCCTTATTAATCTTAGCAAGATGTCCCATAAGCATGCCAACAACTGTTTGCCCCTCATGAGTACCTAACGTATCTTCAAGCTTTATTCTAAATTCTGGGTCTACATCTTTAAGACGATTAAGAAAGAAATCTCTTTGACGTTTAAGACCAGTAAGGTCTTGTTTTGGGAGTGGAGATTCTCCTTCCAATTGATATTCCTTCTCAAACTTCATAAAATCAAAAGAAGCACCTTCCTTTCTTATTCCTGCAAATAAATCAATTATCCTAGAATTTGCCTCTTCTGCTGTAATTTTACCCGCCAAAGCATCTTTAATAATTTTACTAGCCTGGATTTGTTTATCTGGAGTGGGAGTTTTTTCATAAAAAACATCAGCGGTTTCTTTTAATTTATGACCAGTAAGAAAGGCAAGCCACCACTGGGCTTCGCCTGTAAGCCCCATATCTCTTCCATGTGTCTGAATATCCTTACGAATATCTTCTATCTTGATACCCTTGGGTAGAAGAGAAGTTAATTCTTCACTCGTTGCTTTACTAAAGATTGGTTCATTATTTTTGATACCTTTTTCTTTTATAATATTTTGAATCCAGTCATATAGCTTTTTACTAATCTCTATAGTTCTAGCATTACCACCACCTTTAGTTATATTTTCTTCTCTTATTTCATAAGAATAAGCATTCTTTCCTTTAATCTTCTTTTTATTTACATGGCTTGGAGTTAACTGATTTAATTCTCCTGTTCGTACACCTAAGCCTTCAAGCCCATATAAATTACTAGCTACACGTTCTTCTTTTTGCTCTACAGTTGATTTTTCAAACTTAGGAAGCTCTCCTAGTTTCTTTGCAATTGTACTTGGTATCTCAGCCCCAAGAACTTCTTCCTTTCTTTTCTCTCCTACAGCCTCTCTAAGTTCTCTAAGTTTACCCCATACACCACTTCCAAGTTTATCGGGATTATATTTAAGCGATACCCATGCCTTTCTTTCTGCCCATCTTCCATATTTAGTAAAAGCACTAACAACATGTTCACCCCTACCAACCTCAAACTTGCCACCAGAAATAGCTTTTATTATATTAACTACATCATTAACTGTAACATCATCTATTTTATTTTTCTTTAAAAATTTAAGTCCACGAGCTATATGTCGTATTTCACTAGTCGCCCCTCCACCACTTGCCACATAATCAATTAAAGAATTTCTTGTATTTGCATCCTTAACTTCTGGTATAAAATTTCTACTTTCTTTAGGAAGAGTGAAAAGTCTTGCAACCTTTTCTTCTACACTCTTAAATAAGTTATCCACTCCCTTCTTTTTAATTTCTTTTAATAATTCTTTTTCGTGCTGAGTCCTGTCTTTAGTGGGTTTAGAAATTATATCCTGATATTCTTTGCCAATTTGCGTACCTTCTTTATATGCCTTTTCAATAACTTCTGCTCTTTCAGATACAGCATAAGCTCCCTCAGCCTCACGCTTTGCTTCAATCCCCTCGGCACTACGAATTAAATTTGTTGCTTGTTCTTGAAATTTTTCTAAATTAGCTATATCTTTCTCGGTACGTTTTTTCTCTGAAATTTTTTGTATCTTTTCAATTTCACGCATCTGTTTTGAAATATCAACTTCCTTACCCTTAACAGAAGCACGCTCTTTAAGATTCTTTACAGGAATTAATGGTTTTAATTCAACATCTTCAGTCTTATGCTTTAATTGTAATTCTCTTTGAATGTCAAATAAATCTTTTCTATGATTCTCTAAAGAAGTATTAAAGCCCTGACGAACAATCCCTATACTCTCATCAACCTCCGCAGTCTTTGCAACCTCTTTGGCTGTAACTTCTATTTTATTTAAAGTCTCCATAACCCTTGCTATTTCTTGTGGAGATACTTTATCATAAATCTTTTCTATTTCAGCATCAGATTTAAGCTCACCAGTTTTAGGGTCTATAAAAAGCTTTTCAAGCCAACTAACATCAGATTCAAATTTATTTAATTCTTCTCTGGAAAAGGTATCCTTCCCTTTTGAAGACTCTGCTAATATTTTTTTATAGTCCTCAATAGTATCTTCTATAAGTCCGTCACGAACCTTACGTTCTGCTTTAGAAGTAGGAGGGGCCATCTCCTCAGCAACAGAATCAAGATGCTCTAAACCAGTTTTAGTTTTAGCATCTGTAGTTGTTACATCCTTTAATACTTTTTTACCAAAATCTTTAGACTCAGCAAACATATGATGCTTTGCTTTCAATACACCAAAAAGTCCAACATTCTTAGCATATGCCTTTAAAAGCTCACCAGCGGTTAAATTATCAGTAGATGCAAGTTCAGGAATTTGTGCTCCAGTAAACACACCAGCTTCAGCACCTACCTGCCCAGCAACACCATAAGCCCCCTTCTTAATCCACTCTTCAGTTCCCCACGCCTTACCTTCAAGTTTACCAACAATACGCCCAGACTTAGTTACTTCCCCAAATAGATGAGCATGCTTTGCCATAAGTCCTCCACCAGCAGCTCCAGAGATACCTCCAAGTATACCGCCATGTATAACTCCTTTAGCAATAGCTGGAGTAATATCTTCACCATCAATGGCAGCAGATACGCCACCAACAGCTCCTTCATAAGCTGCAAGAGAGCCTCCTGCGCTTATCCCTTGAATAACAGCCCTATGACTAGCTTTAGTAAGTCCCTTCTTTGCAAATGCTTCACCAGTTTTATAACCTAAGCCCTTCATAGCCATGCCTTGAAAAGGCTTTGTTGCCCATCCACCTACAGCCATAGAAAGGAAATCAAGAGGAAACATGAAACTAACAACAGTAGAAGCTATATCTTCTACAACTCCTGGGTCATATTCACCTAAATCATACTTAGATTCGCCACGAATAAATTGGTCAGTAAGACCTGTAAGTGATTGATTATATGCAGCTTTAAGGAATTTAGGAGAACTTTCATCAATGAAATAATCTGCCCAATTGGAAAGGGTATTTACAGCAGATGGGGAAGTATTGTCAATAAGAGGCTGTTTAAGTTTCTTGTCAACTTTACCCCACATAGCAGGAGCACTTGGATTGTCATTCTTCCAAGTAGAATATATATCTTCATCCGTTAAAAACTGGGAAAATCCCCTATATTGTTTACGCTCCTCTCTAAGTAAAGCGTCTAAATTTTCATACTGTGGCATATAATGTCCTTATTTTATGGCTTAGGAGCTTTTTCACCCTTCATGTAAAATGGAACTTTACCAGCACCATGTCTATAAGGAGCAAAGTCATATTCACTACTTGGCTTTTTAAGTATATTTTTAGCCTCTCTTATAGCTGCATCCCAATTAGATTTATTATTTTCTATATAATTATCAACATCTTCAGGAGTAGTGAAACCCTTGCCTATAAGAAGTCTTTTGGCATATTCTTTAATAGCCTTCATTGATTTCCAAGATTTTTTATACTTACGTGGAATTTCTATCTTCTCTTTAAGGGAAGATATTGTATTAGTAACATCAGATAGCTCTTTTTTAATTCCACTTACAGTAGACTTATCCACCTTGTATCCTAGCCCTAAATTCTTATTTATATTTTTAAGTCTTGACCTTAACTCTCTTTGTTTTGTTATTGATTCTGAAAGTTTTGCTTCATCTGTCCCAAGCTCTTCAAGTTTTTTTGTTTCAAAATCTGGTAAAATTTCTTCAGGCTTTTTATCTTTCTCAATATCAACATCATATATACCAAGTCTTGACCCTAAATCTACTGGCCCTGGAACTTTTGTAATTATATCTTTTAAAGCACCAGCTTTAAGCCAAGGAGAATTTTTAACATCATTATAAAAAGCTCTTGGAAGAGCGTCACCAGTATTGTCTTCATATAATTGAAGAGAACCTTCAAACTGTTTTAACAATGTAGGAATATTTGACATTAATTCTTGTTTATCAGTTTCAGAAAGAGGAACGCCATCTTGACTTTTACCAGAAGAAAGAATAGAAAATTGATTTCTTAATTGTTGATGCATAGATTCTACCTTGTCTTGCTCTCCTGTTTTAAATCTACCAGCAAGAGCATCCATTTGAGATACTCCTTTTTCAATAATACTATAGTCACCCTTCCTGTTAGCCCTTGAATATAAATCTTTTTCCCAATCAGCAAGATAATTATCTCCCATGAAATCAATTAGATATTCATTAGAAAGACGAATGTCCTCCATATAATCAATAAGCGGAATATCTGTCTTTAATCTACCTCCATATTGGGTTGACATTGAACTATAAAGCTCTGTTTGTTCTCCTATAAGATTTTTTATTTGGTCAGAAACATTTTTAGCATTTTGAAAATCTTCCATACTTGCTGATTTATCATATATATTAAGCTCTTTAGATAACTCAGCCAATTGATTTGTTTTATCTTTATACAAAGATGCTTTAGTATCATAATCTTGAACACCAACCCTATATCTATCAAGATTTGCTTGATTAGCAGCAATTGTTTCTAAAAATAATTCTTTATCAGGAATATTATATTTACCAGCAATAACATCATCTTCAAACTTTTTACCCCTATCATATGCCTCATCTAAAAGTTTAACATCATAAACACCTTCTGTTGCACCAACCTTTTGAGCATATAAACGCTCATATTTATTTTGAATACCAGTTTCTTGAGAGGACATTCTAAGCTCCTGCGATTTCTGCTCTCTAGGGTCTTTAAAGAGTTCCTTCATATACTGCTGTATTATCATGCTTTGTATATCAACTGCCATATTTATTCCTTTTTATTATACAACTAATCTTTTATTATGTATACCATAGGTCGCCACCATCAAACAAAGAACCCTTAACGCCTTCTCCATATTGACCATATATATCATGTATACTTCCTGCCTCAGTTCCATACAATATATCATATATACTCTTGTCTACACCAGCAATACTTGTCCCATATGCAGATACATCACCCTCTACTCCTGAAAGATAGCTTTGTGTAGGGTCAACACCACCGCCAGTACCAGTAACCTGACCATAACGACTTGTCTTCTCTTGTGGAACATAAGACTGTCGTCTTGTACCAATCTTCTGTTGCAACATATCAGCCATTGAGCCTTTCTGCTGTGTTAATCCTCCAGGGCCAGTTACTCCCCTTTCTGCAAGCCCAAGTTCTCTTTGTAATGATTCAATCCCAAAATCCCCACCTTGAAGTCTTCTAAACCCTTCTTGCATATCTGTAAACCAACCAAGATAATTTTCATACTCATCTTCTGACATTTCTCCCATCTGGTATGGATTCCGAGCTGCTACTTGCTCTCTAATTTCTTCTGGACTAAGATTAAGAAATTCAGCTATACCCCTTTCATCATTAAGAAATATATCTAAATCACTTCTAGCTTGGTCATATAAACTCTTCTCAGGAGAGCCTTCATACCCTGTTTGTAAATATGTACTATCATCTCCAAAATATTCTCCACCTTCCATAAGTTTTTCTAAGTATACTTGCTGAAGCTCTTCATCCTGCATAATCCTAGCCATATCTTGTGAGGAAGGATTAGACCAATTTATATCAGTAGCAAAATATTCTGATGAAGTATATGGCCCTAATTGACCAACCTCTGGAAGTTCAAATAAATCTCCGTATGGGCTGTCTTCATGTCCTGGTATATGTGGCATTATTATTTCTCCTTATTTATTTAGGTTTCAATGGATTTAAATTATCTGCTAAAGAGAATACTGTGCTTCCAGTTCCCTTACCTAATGCACTAAGTCCTAACTTGTCTCTAAACCAATCCATTATAGTAGTTGTCTTGCCCCCTATATCTATAGATTCTGTTAATTCTGGGCCAAAAGACATCATTAAATTCATAAGTTTTCTATCCCCCTCAAAACCCTCTATAAGGCTAGATACATCTCCACCAGAAACTTCAAGAGCATCTGCAATAGTTTGCCTTGCACCACTCATTCCTGTGCCAGTAAGCTTACTCATATCTACTGTAGGAGCTTCGGGGGCTTTTATTTTAAATTGTTTTCCCAATACATCACTTATTTTATCTGATAATACAGACTTTCCAGTTCCCTTTGCACCCATGCCAAGTAACTTAGAAAATCCTTTAGCCTCTGGCCCAAGGAACTTTTTAAGAATTGAAGCTCCAGTACTAGTACCGCCAGTTAACAATCCTAATGCTATATCAGTCCCATAATTGGCTAAAAAACTACTTCCTAAATCAAGATAACCTTTCTCTGATTTATATTCATCCATCTCTCCAGGAAGTGCTGATTGTTGAAGTTGTAAGTCTTGCAATACATCTGCAATCCTTCTCTGCCTTCCTGCTTTTTTAGCATAATCCATTGGATTAATTTGTTGTTGAAATGCCATATTATATTCTCCCTATTTCTTTATATATCTTAATCATAAGATATGCTATTGTTGCAATTCCTACACATACACTAACAAAATCTGGCAACCAACCACTCACAGTAAGCCACCAACTCCCTATTCCAATTCCGCCTGTTTTTAATGTATCTAAACTTTCTATCATCTTAACTTAACCTTTCTTGTAAATGCCCATACGGCAGTATTAATAAATCCTAACCCTAATAGGTGATAACCTCCACCCATACTAAATAAATATAAATTAAAAACTCCAACAATAAGATTGAACCAACGTACAAATTGAAACAATTCATCTCTCTTCAGCTCCATACTAATTACCTTTCTTGAACAGCCTTAAAACAACATCTTTAATTGTATTCACCGCTGTCATTGTTTTTTTAGTCTCATCCTTAGCTTCCCTGTTGCTATCTATAAGCTTAACAATAATATCATAGAGTCTTTTAAGGTCTCCGCTGACATCCTTCGTTACAAAGCGAATTAGGTACATCAGAGCGTATCCTAGACCAAGAGCAACTGCTACAGGAATCCCAAGAGTTTCTATTACATTGAATATATCCACTAATTATCCTTTTATTAGTTCGCCCCATAGCGAGGTTTTCCCATCTATTATCTGTATTAAGTGCACGGTAAATTTACCACTTTTTTCAAAAAAGTCAACTATAGCGAATGCATGTGACCAGTTATGCTGTCTACCACCAAGCCAGTCATTCTTCTCAGACTTCATATCCTTCAGGCATCCTATACTCCACGCTGACTTCGCCCCATCCAGATGGGTAACTGAAGACTGCTGAATATCGTGGTGATGTCCATACATAATATTTACTCCCAGCCTCAGCAAATGATTCCTCGTATGGTTGATACCTGCAAAGTGATGTCCATGATACAGGACTAGCTTCCCAATCTTCATGTATTCTCCCGCTGGATGATACGTATAACCTCTTTCTTTTAGTTTTACACATTGTTCAAACCTATATCCTTTCAAGTATGGATGCTCATCTACAAACCTGTTCATCCAGTCATCATGGTTACCTTCTATCATATGCTTCTCTTGACAGTTCGACTTATCAAGAGCTTCATCTATTATATCCATCCCTTTATTAACATCCTTTATATCCTTGTCAATAAAAGGAGTTTGGTACTCAAGTGGAGGACGTTTCTTCTTTCTCCATTGCCAATGACTACTTCCATGCCATTCTCCTACATCCCCTAAATCTATATATACATCTGGTTTTACTATCTCTATACTTTGTGTTACACAACTTATAGCTTTACTATCAGCGAGTGGAAAATGTTTGTCTGGTGTTACCACCACCCTTTTTACCACTCCTTTATCTTGTTTTATCATACAGCCTCTAAGTTAGTTAATCTTTCATCCATATTATCAAGCTTTGCTGATAATTCTTGTACTGCTTTTGTTAACATTGGTATAAGATTTCCTTTTGAAATAGCCTGTATACCATTATCATATTCTTGCCACATCTTAAATCCTTCTTTAATTTCAGGATGATTGTCTATTATTATCTTAGTTTCTTGTGCTACAAAACCATGAAGAGTTCTTCCATACTCATGTCCAAGACAAGGTTTATCAGAACCTTCCTTATAATATGGTGTATCTGAAGGAACATCCTTTTCCTTTTTCCAATTATACGTAACTGGTCTTAAATCATTGATAAAAGATAAACCAGCAGAGGATGTTGTAATATTTTCTTTTAATCTTTCATCTGAAGCTGCTGACCATGACTCGTCTGAACCATCAAAGTTTAAAGAAGCTGTATTGCCACCAGCTCCAACAGTTATATCATTATTCCCTGTACACGTAACACTATATCCAATAGCTATTTGACCGTTAGCAGCACCAGTCGATACATCTGCTAGATAGCCCAATACGACATTATTATTACCAGTTGTCAAATCCGCAGCAGCATTCTGTCCAAACACGACATTAAAGTCTGCACCAGTCATTTCATCCCCCGCAGCAGCACCTATAATAGTGTTGGCAAGACCATCATTTATTTTTACTCCAGCTTTGTATCCAATTGCGACATTGTTATTTATTCCCGACTGCCCTACGCTAACTTTTAAAGCCTCAAACCCAATAGCGACAGCAAAAGCTGTATCTTCATTTGTCAATAAAGCTGAAGTTCCTATAGCAACATTTTCATCCCCATCGGTAGTTAAAGCTGCTCCAGCATCCTTACCTATACAGATATTATTATCCCCAGCATCAGTCTGCCCATCTCCAATACTAATATTATTATCAGTACCAGTTACTGTAATCTTGCCAGTAAGATTAATATCTTTAACAGTAGTTGTTGCTCCAAACTTAGCTATCTCAACATTTGATTCTTTTATAGAAATACCATCACCTTTTACTCTAAGTACAGAAGCACCACTATCAAATACAGCGTCACCATTTACTCTTATATTACCAAAATTAGAATCTCTTAATGTATTCCCAGCACCATCTAAGGAAAGAGGAGCACCATACATTCTTCCACCCCAATTGGCTATAATAGAAGGTTTACCACCTAAATAGCCTACACGTATATCAGTGGACTTCTCACCTCTTCTATATCTATTTGTACGACCTGCCATTATTTAAGTCTCTTCTCTTTATAAACTAAAGAAATATCATTGATTTCAAAGTTCTCATCTGCTGTACCTGTAAAACGAAATTGTATTGAACGAGCAAACTTTAAATAATCAGTTGGAAACGTAGTACTTCCAGTATCCGTAACATCTACGGTATCAGTAGTACCAAGATTTCTTAGATTAATTTTAGCTAGTTTTTGAACTTCACCTGTTGATGTGGAATTAAGTCCAGTACTTATATTAACCGTTGGGTCTCCAGTTACAGGAGTTCCACTACTATCATTCCAAGCAGTACTATTTGTAGTAAAATAGGGGTCAGTATAATCTTGTATAGTTTCAAGTTGATGCCAACCATTAGTTATATCAGTTCCCTCTTTACCATTAACACGAAAATAAACATTTAATGCACTTTGTCCATCTCCACCTGTATAACTAATATAAAGTGTATAAAGTCTCTTATCGAGACTCGGTTTACCAAAATCAATATCCTTTGTTATATAATCAACTGTTTGTGCAGCTTGTGCTGCTGTACTCCATTTATAGACGTTTGAAGTTGTTCCAGTACCACCTCCTTGACCTTGTCCATCTGCCTCTACAGCCCCTGTTAAATAACCATCATGGTCAATAGCAAAATTAGTCGTAACATTAGACGCATGTGCTTTATTTGCATTCCAAGTACACCATGCATCTGTAACAAAACTATAAGCATAGTGGTAACCATCAGTATCATATTTAGTTGCATTTGTTATAATGAGCATCTTAGACCTGTCGTCATATCCTATTTTAGTATTTGCATGAGGACTATTTGCTTGAAAATCCTCTGTATCTAATCTTCCTATTGTAAGAGAATAAGCTTTCTTCGCTTCACTATTATAAGCATAAGCACCAGTATCATTCACCCATGCCACACCAAATGGAGTTTCTGTAACAGCATATTGTCCATGAACTCCCATACCTTGATACACGCCTTCAACCCTAGGTTCTAAAACAGATTCTAAATTTACTACATATAAAGCATTCTTTCTAAATTGTAGCACTCTATTTGATGTCCATTTAAGTGCTGTTATCTCTCCTGCTGCTCCAGGAATATCAATTCTATTAGAATCTACAGGAAATGTACCCCACATAGGATAATTAGAACCAGAAGCTGTTTCACCAGCACCACTATATAGCATTGTATCAGGATACTCTCTTCCATCATATTTTACATTACCTATAAAAGCAATACCATTACCTATTGTAGATGTTTTCCACAATAAATCATCTTTAATTTCTTCTTGATTGAATAAATTTAACGAATAATATGTGAATGATGTTGGAGGAACTGAGATTGAAAGAGTACCGTCAGCAGCATCTGCTGTATCATCATCACTCCTAGCATTTAAAACTTGTATTTGTGCAGGAGCACCACTATCATCATCGAATAAATGCCAATTACCATACTCAGAAGTAAGCATTAATCCATATCTAAAATCAAGTTCTGCAAATAAATATTTATCATTTCCTATTAAGTTGCCATCAGCACCATCTGCTTCTGAGTAATAAAATCTTGCACCATGTACTCTTGGAAAATTAGTAAACATTTCAGTTCCATCAATAAAGACTTGCTTTATTACCATTTTCTGATATACATCCGCACTTGTTGTAGTTGCTTTAATGGTATGAGCACTAGATAAAAGAGTAGAACCATCATCAGTGCCTTGATTAGCAGCACTATCAGAAACTGGAGTTAACTTTGTTTCCGAGCCATCGTCATATAAAAATGAAGCAAATATATAATAATATTTAGAACCACTCGTTACTACTCCTCCCCATCCAGTACCAGAAGCTTCATCACCTGTTATATTTTCAAAATTAATATTCATATAAATACCATGATGACTTGTGGAATTATTAGCTAACCCAGCAATTGCAGTACTAGCTGACTGAGTACCTACAACATTAATCCTTCCTGCTGCTGTCCCTTTTATTGGAACAGAATGATAAAGATTTTGATTTGTAAATAATACACTATTACCTGTTTTACAATAAGAAACAGAAGAAGCACTTGTATATGGGAACAACTTACGCCTGTCAACAATACCGAACATATAAGTATTAGCAACACTTGCATTAAAAGAAGCATCGCTGACATACACCCTGTTAGATACACTATGATAAACAGACTTTGAAGTATCTTGAAAACCTGTAATTACATTAGCAGTAGTAGTATCATCACTTAAATCCCAAATATTTATATCGTTACCATCCTGCATAGCTATGTAATTTGTGGGAGTACCAGATGCCCCTAAATCCTTTTCATTAGAAAGTTTAAAATAATGAAGTCCATAATTCTCTACAGCAGTAACGCTATCAGCAACTAAAAGCTCTAAACCATTACCGCCAGATGCACCTATCTTAGCACTAAAATCACCTAAACGTATAAGTCTACCTACTTTAGAAGGAGTAAGACAATCCATCTGGCAAGCTTCCCAATATGATAAATCACGTGGAGACTTATTAAGGTTCAATCCACCATCAAACCTATCAATGGTGTATATAGCCTTTTGACGTTGTGCTCCCTGTATTAAAGACTTTCTTCCTTGATAAGACTCAAGCATACGCCCAAGTTCTTGTCTGCTCCCAACAGCACCAGAGGAAATACCTATATCGCCCATCTGAGATGCTTGAAGATTTTGCACACCTGATGACTGTTGTTGACCTGAGAACTGTTGTTGATTTAAATTATTTTGCATATTAAGAAGTTCTTCATTGGTTGGTATAGCTGAATATGAAAAATTCATACCAGATGTTATATTCCAATCAAGACCTAAATCTATATTAAAATCAAGATTACTAAAATCCATGTCAAATATTGAAGGAGCACCACCTCCAGCACCACCCCCAGGCAAATGATAATCTTCATCTTCAAAAGGGTTATTTAAATTTATGTCGAACAATTCCACTATTTAAGGACAACCTTTTTAAATACTTCTTCGATTGTATTCCAAATAGCTTCTAAAATCTTAGCCTCTGTTTTTTCTCCGATAATTGGGATGTCTATATTCTCATTCAGAGCTTTCAGCAATTTCGCCTTGTTGTCTGGGCTGAATAAATAATCCGCTATCAATCCTTGTATATTCATTATGTTCCTCTATTTTTATATGTTTATGATTAACACTACAATAGCTAGGGCAAGAATAGTCAGTTGGGTTGCTTTCTATGTAATCGCCAATTTCATTAACAGCTACAATTATTAAAAACATCGCTATCTCACCCCAATCTTCTCTAGTAAATATTATGGCATTCTCAACTTCCTTCCCCGCTGCCCTCTTCAGGATGAAGTTGTAGCAATACTTCCAATGCTCCCTGTGCTTTTGTTGCCATTGTACGATGATGCTCTGTCTGTCTAAGATGTTCTTGAAGTTGAACTCTCAAGTTCTCAATAGCTTCTTTAGCTTTAGCATCTGTATCTACAATCTCTGCTACGTTGTTAGTTTTAACTTCTTCTACTGTTTCCGTCTTTTTACTCATTATTACTTCCCTTCGTGTTTGTTATATGTTATGTTACGCACTTTCAAGTGCGGTAACTTTAGCTGATAATTCTTGTATTGCTTTTATCATAAATGGAACTAGTCTACCTAATGCTACTTGTTGAGGTATTATTTCACCATCCCCATCAACAGCATCTTTTTTCCCAGTAACTGCTGTTGGATATACTTCTTCTAATTCGTGTGCTACAAATCCAAAAGCCTTTTTTGTTGCTTCTTTTATATTAAATGAACTTGGTTTTAGTTTATTAATATCAGCCAAACTACTACCAATCAACTCTATGTTTGATTTTATCCTATAATCCGAAGATGTGTTAAACGCAACAAGGTTATCATCACTCCACGTTATAGACCCACAGCCAGAATCGCTATCCTTAAATACCATAAAATAAGGTGTCCCAGCTTCGCTGTTATCGTCTCCAAATTGTAATGCCATAATAACATCATCGCCATCTACTACATTGTCGGCAGTCATATATACAAACTGAGCAAGTGTTTCATTGTCAAGCAGTTCAGCTTCAACATGAAGGGTTGTTGCTGGAGAAGTATCCCCAATACCGACTTTGCCAGCTGAGTCTATAGCCAACGCATCAATAGCACCATCGTTAACTGATACAGTAAAGACAGAATTTATAAGACCAAACTTTGCTTTATATGTACTTCCATCACTTGTACTGTCCTCCATATAAATTCTTGGGTCTGTAGATTTAAGATGCAAAAGCTGAGCTGGCGTAGCAGTCCCAATACCGACTTTGCCACCATAAGGATTTAAAGATATGTCATAAGCAGCATCACCAACATTGTTAGTACCTTGTATATATCCCCTATCACTACCAAGACCTCCAAAGTACATAGACGATTCTGTACCAGTAAGATATTGTATTCTAAACTCTGATTCATTGTCCACTTCATTTAAAGCATCAGCTCCACTACTTGTATCAGCTGATAATATATGTAAGTTAGCTGTTGGTGTAGCAGTCCCAATACCGACATTTCCATTGTATCCAACAACCATACGAGTAGCACCAGAACCAGCTACCTGTGAACCAAATTCTAAATAACCATCTTCAGTAGCATTACTCGCATCTAGTATTGTAGCTTGTATATATGAATATGATTCGTAACCTCCACCATCATCCCTACCCCTAAATAATATTTTTCCAAGAACATCAGCGTCAGCAACACTATCGCTATGTCTCGTAAGGGTTAGTATTGGCCCAGCAGTATCTCCATCATTATCTTGATAAATATCAAGTTCACTATTTGGTAAATCAGTCCCAATACCGACATTGCCAGTAGAATCTATAGTCATAGCTGGAGTACCTATTTCATAAGTACCACTTGTGTCTTCAACATGAAATTGTAATCTCGCTGAGCTAGTTTCTAAATTTGTAGGATGCCAAGTACCATCAGCTCTCGCTGCAATATATGCACCTATTCTATCTGTACCGCTATTTGACTTTTCCCTAGCCCCAAAAGTTAAGCGACCAAGAAAATCTCCATCAACTAATTCAGTATCTTGGTCATTATAAAAAGATATTCTAGGACACTCGGTCACATCTATAGTAGTAGCAGTATTAGAAGTTACAGTTAATTGCCCAAGTATTGTCGATGCCCCTATACCAACCCCATCATTACTTGAATCAACAATAAGCATGTTTGTATTATTATCAGATTCTACTCTAAAATCTATTCCCGCATCTGCCTCATTCACAACCACTTCATCACTAGTCTCATTAAGTCTAAGCATATGAGTACCACCAGCATAAAAGTCCATAATATCAGCAGCCGATTCAGTTATATATGTATGACCAGTTCCACCAGATGCTCCATCAAGGTATAGTCTATGAGTAGGAGCTATACCTATTGAGGTTGTTGCTACCTGTAGTGCACAGGTGGTATTTGAATCACCATCTGTGATTGCCACCAAATTAGTTCCAGCTAATCCTCCATTAGGAAGGCTTAATAATTGCTCATAACTAGATGCTATTGTTTGTCCTGTTAAAGTTGCCATAATATATCCTTATGTTTCTGTGGCTAGTTTACCTTTAGTTCCTGTTATAACTGTCCAATTATCAGTAGTACTTGCTTTGCCTGAGAAAGTCCAATCCTTTGTCCACTCCCAATAAATTGATGTCATATCTTCCCACTCATCAACAGCAGTAGTGTCCCATGCGTCCCAATCTGGACCAGAGTCAAATCTTTTATTTTGTATTTTCCATGCTGTTGCCATATTCTATAATGGAGGAACAAGAAGAATCCTTACACCAGACTTACGTGTAGGTTTTTTCTCTACTCCATCCTCAAATTTTTCTCTAAAATATTTTGATGCCTCTACCTGACCAATATCTTCAAGTATTCTTGCTTTAACATAGTCAAGTACATAGGAGTGCATTGATTCATCTAAACCAGAATCTGTTTCTAAATCATTCTCAACGGCAGATACAGCCTCATATTTAGAATGTATTGTTAATTTAATACCATTAGTAACGCTACTATCTAAGTAAGTATCATATTCACCTGCGGTAGTTCCATCATCAGAACTTGAACTTCCTTGCTTTTCTACTATTGCTAAACGGTCATCGTCATTATACCATGCAAAATAACTATTTGGAGTATCTCTATGTGCCATTATGATACATCTCCTGTTCCACTATCGTCTGGGTCAGACTTTAATAAAGTATGATAGTCAGCTAATTTAGGAATTAAATTATATCGACTATTAGTATCTAATATTTCTACCCTAACAATATCTATTGTTCTTGAAGGAAGGTCATACCACCTTTGACCAGAAGCCAAATCAGTCTTTGCATCTACAACATAATGCTGTTTTTTAGTTCCAATATCTAAAAGAGCATCATTAATAAGTTGCATAACATATTTATGAGGTTGCCTTCCATATAACATTTCTACTTGGTCTATTACATATTGTACTGTCATAATTATCTCCCTCTTTTCTGTTGCGGTTGTGCTTGTGGCAATCCACCAGACTTTAACATTGAGATACCCTGTATATAATCACTTTTTACAGATTGCAATATAGTTGAATATCTTTGAAAGTCTGCAAGATTACCTTGCAACTGTATATTCCATGTATTAACATAGGAATTAATCTTTTCTATTTGTGCACTTGCAAGCTCTATATCTTCATCATCTTCTATCATCTCCCCAAGTGCTGTGAACCACATATCAAATTCTAAGAACTCTGCATCAGTGCCAGTTTGTCCACTTGTAATTGCCTGAGCATCAGATGTTAAAGTAGAAGCATCTCCACTAACTCCTGGAGGTATTGTAAGTGCTCCTATATGGGCAACTAAAGTCTTCATAGCACCATATAAAACAACAAGATATTCTGCTTCATCTGGAAAAGAAGCAATAGCATCATCATCAAAAGCAACAGCTGGATATGTAATCTCATTATATTTACATGCAATACTTGCAGGCAACACATTTATTTTATTATTTTGTATATAAAAAACAGGGTCAGTAGCAGTAGCATTATGAATACTTGTGCTTAGATTTGCCTTATGTTTCTTCTTAGGACTAATCTGTCTTGCTTCATAATTGCCAGCAAATACATCAAGAATTTTACCACTACCAAGTGTCTCTGCCTCAGAACCGATTGCTGTTGAAGTAAAAGTGTCTTCATTAGAACAAAGCATTAAAAGATGTGGTGGAAGTATATTTATAACCTCCTTTGCTCCATCAGTTAAATATTGTGTAAGCTCACCAGTTGTTGGAGTTGTGCCAACGGACAACTGCGTAATACCTTCTACCTGTACTTGAAATGTTGCCATTATCTATTATTCCTTTGTGCTATATCTTCTTCCATAGTAGTATTACTAAATTCTATCTTAGTTGTTCCCGACCATGTAGTTCTCATATTAACATGGTCTTTTGTATTATTATGCTTTTTAACATAATGTCCACAATCACATACCATCTGCGACTTTGTTTCACATTCTACTTTATTATTACATTTGTGACAAAAAAATATTATAGCCATTTATATTCCTATTTTAAAAGTTTGCTCCAATATTATGGTGTTGTTTGATGTGCCCATATTGACATTGTTAGTGTTACATCATCATTGCCAGCTGACTGTGGATTCAAGTATCCCATAAATATTCCATCTCCAGCAGTTAGCTCAACATCTGCTGATGTATCATAAAATGACATTACTTTTCCCGATGCAAAGGCTGTAGAAGAACCAAAAGCATCTGTAATATACGCTAAAGTTAAAGTATCAGGATTAGTATCCCCTGGGTCAGCACCAGATACTGAAAGAGATGGCAATCTCCATAGTCCTATTCTCTTGTCTGTAACCTCATCCATATCATCATCCATAACACTCCCCGATATAGCATGAATTGTCATATTATATGGCACAATAAACATTAAACATCTCATGTCAGTATTTGATAATACTCCTAAGTCTTGTGTATCTCCAACAGTTGTATCTGTACCAGTTAAGTTCGTAGCTGTATCATTATTCATTAAATACCATGATGTAGCATCAACCCTATTATTATAAGCATTGGCAGTTATTACGGTCTGAGTATCTACATAAGTTTTTGTGGTGGCATCAGAACTCGCAGAAGGAGTATATACACTAGCATCATTTTCCTGCAATGTAATAGCTCCACCTGGGGTACATCCTAACACAATATTCCCATCAGTAGCCACAGTTAAATGAGCAGCAGCAGCATTATCATCTTCGGTTGCTATTGTGGTAGCCCCATGGGTTGTTGTACTTATAGAACAATAATCACCTGTATCGGCAGAACTTTTCATTATAATGTCTGTGCCACCATCCATTACCGCCATATCAATACCATAAGTATTGCTAGCATCACCTACATCATCAATAGCTACATTGATATCTAAACCAGTTTGAGAAATACCTCCCTGTGCATCGGCTGAATCTACATTTATAAGAGCCCCTGTCATCATAACATTACCATTAACATCATTTGTGGCAGCATCTGCTAAGAAGACGGCTAGACCAGTTGTTTGACTGGTCTGACTATGAGCGGTAACTCCAGATTTCGCATAATTTATAACTGATAAATAATGGTTGAACTTATTGGTAGTAAGGCTATCATTTATATCTAGGTAAAGAGCTTGACCACTTGTTAGAGCAGTAGCCTCAACCTTTAGAGCACTAGTTGAAGTGCCAGTATGTGTTACCTTAGTATTCCCATTGACTTCTAGTGTAGTATCAGGGTCAGCTACACCAATTCCTACATTACCAGCTGCTAAAATAGTCATTTGCTGTGTTTGAGAAGCATTACCATCAGTTGTATAGAAATTTAAATTTGCCCCATTTTCACTTGCTGACCAAGTAGCATCTGTAACTGCTTCAATTCTAGCTCCTACAGTCATAGTTGATGAAGTATCTTCAGCTCCTGCAAATTCTAAAACTCCCAGTCTGTGACCACTTGCCATTACTGCACCATCGTTAGAGCCAAGCCTTAAATTTCCACCTTGAGATGCACTGCTTGTTGTAATATCCTCTATGTCTAAATTAACAGCTGGTGAGGCAGTTCCAATTCCTATATTACCATCAGTATGTATTCTCATTCTTTCAGCAACAGCATCAGTTCCACTTACTTTAGTTTGGAATTGTATAGAAGATGTTCCTGTACCATCTCCACCACCAGATGCAAGTACTAAGTCTCCACCATTTATATTATTAGCACCAGTCGTAGTTGAACCAGCAGACACAGTAAGATTTTTACCAGCATATGTGCCAGTATTTGTAATAGCACTAAAAGTTGTTGCAGTAGTATTGCCTGCTGTGCCCATTTCAACTCCACCACGTTGACGTAAAGTGCCAGCAATATCGAGGTGACCACCAGCTTCAAAGAACCCAAGAGTTGTTCCATTATATTTAAAAGTTATATCTCCATCAACTGAATCTATAACTACCTCTCCCTCTGAATCTAAAGTAATATCTCCTTCTATATCTAAAGTTAAATGACCACCATCATGTCCTCCAGTAGCATCTACTGTAGCTATTGTTGTAACACCATTGGCTATAGTTTTAAAATAACTATAATCCAATGTATTAGCTGAACTTACGCATGCAAAATCGTATAAACCACTTGTATTATGATTATTTATTGTAAGTCCAATGCTTTCAGTAGTAGCTAATCCACATTCGATGTGGAGACCATAATGATAATTTCCACCAGACACACTTAACAAATGTCCCCATAGCGCACCTTTACCATCAGTAGTCCCAACAACATCACTATCTATTCCTATGACCTGAGAAGTCGACCCAAGACTTGCAGCAGTAATATCCAAATCTATCCCAATATCGATATGGTTATCAGTACCTGAGCCTGCAATTTCTCTCTCATAATCAATATGAAGACCTGTTGAGGCTTCATCATCAAGAGTTGCTGGTTGAGTAGCCAATATCTTTAAAGCAGCATTTTCTCCAAAGTCTGATACTTCCATTACATCAGCAGAGTTATTTGATAAAAGGTAAGTAATTGGAAATATAGGAGTACCATTAAGTGCAAGCTGTTTCCCTAAAGCTAAGTCAATACCATCATCATCAATAGTGGCAATATCTGTACCGTCAACATTTAATGTAATCTTTCCATGGTGGTCAGTCTCTGAATCAGTAGCTGTACTAATCTTAATTTCTTCAGCAGTTTTATTACTGCCACCATTAAGAACTTCTATTTTCAAGGCTTCTGCCGCACTAGTCCCTATTGAAAAAGATGTATCTGCATTATTAGCATCATGAAACAATGTTATATCTGAGAATGTCATAGCTAATGCATTTGCAACTGAGCCTATTCCTGTTAAATTAGGCATAGCAGTTATCTTATCGTCAAGATATGCAGCTAGGGTAACTGGTGTGACTTTTTTCGTAGTAGTTGCAGCCCCATTATAATATCCAGCAGTATCACCACTTCCAAATGAACCAGTAAAATAGAATGTATTAGAATCTATTTTAGTTATTTGTTTTTCTCCTGTCCAACTCCCAGCAGGAGTGCTTACTACTTGCACTCTTAAACCAGTATATAATCCATGGCTGCTAGCAGTAGCCCTGACAGTACCAGAAACTGTACCATTCCAATCATCAAAAACACATGTTTTTGGGTCGTCTACAATAAAAAGAGAAGTATCTACAATACTTGATGCAGTAGAATTTGCCTGTGTAATATCGATATCTTGACCTTTTAATATCTTGTACAGGCTACTGGGAGTTTGAGTAAATATACCACCAGCTATAGGCATAATTTTCCCTTTCTATTAAGCATCGGTTGTTCCATCTACTCTTTTACCCACTATACTTACTTTATCCTCATCTATAGTTAACGCAAGCCTTTGGTCATCATTTGATGGTAAAACAACCTCTGTTAGGTGAGTTAAAATTGAAGCTCTTAAAGTAGCAGCAGTAGCATCGCCAGCTGTACTGTGGTCTTCCCATCCATATATATTTCCAAAAGGGTCTTCTACTTCAATTTCCCAATATACATGTGCTCCACCCTTTTCAATGGAATCGGCTTGATTAATAATACATTCATTCCCCTCTCTAGTTGAAAAATAAGACCCATATCCACCCTTCCCTTTTCCAAGAATACTTAATGCCATATCATCTCGCTTTCGTCATTTTTACAGTAGTAGACGCATTAAATATTTCAGTACTAATATGATATCTATATGATTCTGAAAATCCTTCATCATTTTCATAAGTCACAGTTCCCGTAGTACAATCCCCAGCGTAATCCCCTTGAAATCCATCAAGAAGAATAGAAGTAATATCATTCTGATTATTTTCAGGATATGCAATTAAAAAATAAGAACCAGATGGGATAGTCCATTCTCTCTCATAATATGGACTATCATTATTGTAATTCGTAGAAGATGTGTATGAAAATTTATAGATATATCCTGTAGTTCCTGAAGAACCAAAAATTGAACCACCATTTCCAGATTGATTAGTGCTGGAACTAGTCCCAGCCCTAGCATCAATTCCAGATAGAATAGCTGTATTAGTATTGCCAGCACAGCTCCCCCAGATTACAAGATTTCTAAAGTACATAGAATCTGTGCCAGCATCATTAGCAACATCTACACCGCCTTCTGTTATGTTAGCACCAGCCGCGGTTGTACCTGTCCAACTAACAGAAAGAGATTCATCTCTAGCATTAGAAGAGATAGATAATCCACTTGTAGTAAGAGTATTATCAGTACCGTCTAAATCCTTATAAGTATTAGAAACTACACTTCCTGAAAAATAAGCCCTAGGAGTATTATCTAGTGCACCACTTACAGCACTATTATATTCACATTTTGCATAAGCAGTCACACTATAGCCTACTAATTTAGTAGATGAAAGATTAGACCCACTACTATCAACAAGGTCTATATCTGTGGCTGTTGGTACTTCTGGTGTGAAAGTAAGACTATCGCTACTACTCCACTCATTAGGGTCTAGTTTTTCAACAATATATGTGCTTTGCCTAATATATAGTTCTGGCCCACCAGCTTGCCCCTCTCTATAATACCAATCTCCTACATTCGGCATTAATGTCTGATAATTACCAGAGGAAACAGCATCTGTACCCCTACTGAAATCTGCTAAATCGCTCAAACTTGAAGCACCACCTCCTGTTATATCAGTACCATTTATTGCTACTGTCTTACCAGAAGCCATATCAATACCGCCATCATCAATATCAAATATTTCTACTTCATCAATATAAACAGATATTTTGCCATGATTTTCAGTCTCTGAATCAGTTTTGGTCATAATTTTAATTTCTTCAGCAGTCTTATTGCTAGCACCATTTAATACTTCTATACTTAAAGCTTCAGTTGCACTTGTACCCATTTTTAAAGATACATCAGCATTATTAGCATCTTCATAGATAGTTAAATCACCACCTGTTAAGGCAGTTATGGCTTGAGAAGAACCTGTTACTGTAGCTGCTGAACCTGAAACGTCCCCAGTCACATTACCAGTAAATAGAGTAGCAGTGATTCCACCTGTACTTGGATTGTAAGTCATACCTGAATGGTCTTGTTCTATTCCAAGATTTCCACCATCAGCATCTGCTCCTGCTGAGAAAAGGATAGCATTTTCTTCATCAGCATCTTCATTATCACTAATAGTTACTGTTGTTGCTATTGCTGCTGTTCCACTTGTATTCTGATTAAGAGTTGGGAATGTACAGTTTGTTAAAATCCCTGCACTTGGAGTCCCAATATCTGGGGTAGTTAGAGTAAGTCCAACAAGAGTTAATGCACCAGAACCTCTATTATGTGCAATTGAAGTAGTCCCAATATAGAATGTATCTGCTGGTTGAACTGCTGAATCTGCATTTCCATGTGCCCCAACAAGAGTTGTAGCCGTAAGTGTTCCTGAACTTGGATTGTAAGTCAAAGTTCCATCTGCTTCAGCACCTATATTTCCACTACCAGCAGCACCTGCACTAAACCAAATAGGGTTTTCTTCATCAGCATCTTCATTATCAGTAAGAGTAACTGTTGTTGCTATCGCTGCTGTACCAGTTGTACTTTGGTTTAAAGTTGGTATATTAGTTGAATGCACCGTTCCAGCACTTGATGCTGTCCAATCTATATGCTCATCTGCTACAAATCCAGTCAAACTATCATGGTTAACAGCTGTAGCACCTGTAGCATCATAATTTAAAGAACCATTTGCATTGGTTGTAATTCTACTATTTAACCAAGCATTACTATCTGAAGCACCTGTGCCACCATTAGCAACAGACAAATCAGCTCCACTCCAATCACTATTATTAATAGCAAGTGTGCCACCTAATGTAAGACTGCCCGATGATATTACTGTTCCAGTTAATGTTAATCCATTTACTGTGCCAGTCGTTCCAACTTCAGTTACTGTACCTGAATTGTTTGTCCAGCCAGCATCATTATTAAATTGTCCTAACTTAATTTCATCTATCTGCTTTCTTTTCTGACTTCCATCATCTAAATAAACTAATTCATCTGCTGAGCCAACCACATCAGCTGTACCATCTGTAAGTTCTGATAAATCAACATCCACAGTTGGACTAGCAGTTTCGCCACTATTATTTTGTAAATCAATTAATGCACCAGCAGTTAAGGTAGCTACATAAGGGCCAGTAGTATGGTCTCCAAGTGTTATTAAATTATCTAATGTTGATACCCCTGTTCCACCATCACTCACAGCTAGTGTCCCAGTTATACTAGATGCACCTAAATCTACAGCTGCTTTATTTGATTCTATCACCAAGCCACCATTAGACTTTAAGTCTAAATCAAGTTCTATAGTACCATCTCCAACGGTGACAGCTAAACCATCATCAGCAGTAATAGTTCCTACTTCTGGGCCAGAAACTCCTCCTATAAGAAGTTCACCACTACCATTCATTCGTTTAGATACTAATGCACCTGTGCCAGAGCTATCATCGGTTGTAACGACAGCTAAAGTGCTAAAAGAAGAAACACCTGTGCCACCATTAGCAACAGACAGGTCAGTTCCACTCCAATTAGCATTATTTAACTTTACCGCTGAAGCAAGAGCTGTTCCACTAATAACTTCTGTATCATCAACTTTATAAACTCCAGTAACATTTATGTTACCATCAACATCTAGTTTTACTGTATCTACCTGTATCTCTGCACCAGCACTTATTGTTAATTTTCCACTATCATCAGCAACTATAGACTCACCACCACCATCATCATAAAAGTGAAGCTTTGATACACCTTTTAAGGTTAAGGTTGACTCTGAGCCATCCCATTCAAGCCCCTCACCGTAATCTCTACTGTAACAAGTAATGTCTCCTGCGTCTGTTGTATGAAGAGTACCTATCTCGTTACTTGTTGACGCACCATGAGGAAATGTAAATTGAGTACTATTAATGGCAGTAGCTACATGAGTGTCATTATAGCTTGTGCTATGAGTTATACGTACTTTATCTCCAGTAGCAATACCATGCCCTGCACAAGTTGCAGTCGCTGTTACACCATTTCCATCTATATTCGTTATTTGTTGTGATGAAGATGCTCCGACATTCAAAGCTCCATGAACATTGGAAGTAGCCGTAGAGGTAAACTTAGTCATAGTAACGACACCGCTATTGTCAATACTAATACCTTCATCTCCACCATCATTGGAGATGTAATTATCATTCAACTTTAAGTTACGCCTTACATTGCTACTATCTCTTATAACTGCCATTATAGAAAATATACCCATTGCAGACTTTGATTGTCTACGCTAGCCCTAGCAAATATTTTACTTAAATTATCTACATGCATACTAAATACATCGCCTCCGTATAATGCAATTCCTGTTGCACTTGTAACATTTTCACCCCCTACATAAATTATACCAGCATTGTCTATATGTGCCATTAATTCTACATATTTACATGGAGTGCTACTAGTAATAGCCTCGTCATCATCTGAATCTATATCTGTATTATTTCCATGCCCAATTGTCCCATATCCCTGAATCTGTACATCACCAATATCTATAGTATCAGTTGCATCAACAATCTTAACCCTTAAAGAATTAGTACTTGTATCATCTAATGCATCACCATCAGCATCAATAAGGCGTATCGCACCAACACTGGCTTTAGCCACTACTTAATATCTCCGATAATCCTGCTTTATCTATATTATCAATCTTATTCTTTAGCTTCATCTTTGCTACCTGTTCTAAAGTGTTAATCTTCCATCTCTCATAGGCATCCTTGACAGTTTGGACTTTTCTATTTTCTATATCTACAAGCCCCTCTGCCTTTTTAATCTTATTTTCCCATGCTATATATTCATCTTCCGCTTTATTAATAAGACTATTAACAGCTTGAAGTTCTGCATTCTTATGACCTATATCATCCTCAAGTCCTTTAAGTTTGTCATCTCTCTTAGATTCAATTTCCTTAATCTCATCTTCAACAGCACCTACCTTGCCAGAGAATGATTCATACTTATCTTCAAGTTCTGATTGTTTTTCTTGTAAATTTTTAGATTTACTGTCAAAAGAATCCTCTAAAGATGTAATCTTATCTTTAGCTATATATTGAGACTTAAAGAGTTTATCTAAATCACTTTGAGCCACAGACAGCCGAACCTCTAAGCCATCTACATCATGGACAAGCTTCTCAGCCTTTTGCTTCCTTATCTCAAGTCCAGCAAGACTATCCTCAAGTTCTTCTTTTACAGATTTAAGCTTTTTAACATTCTTACTCCGAGAAGATTCTTCTCCCTTTAGTTCTTTGATAACTTCGTTTAGTTTGGAGGATTCTTTCCCATAAGAGTAAATATCAGCCCTAACCTTTGTAGCATACTTTTCAGACGCATCTATTTCCTTGAGTTTAGCTTTTAACTGTTTATCAAAATCTTTAAGTTCTTTCTCTTTGGATTTAACTAATTTTTCAGCATCTTTAATTTTAGAAGAGAGAGCTTTATTCTTACCTTCTAATTTATTATTAGCATCGACAATAGACTTCTTTAAATCAGAAGCACTTATTGAATTTTGTCTTTTATTTACACTTGCCATTATTAATGAAACGATAGCACTTCAAAAACTTCAGCAGTTCCGCCAGTACTCCCAGAATCACTCTGTATTTTAATTTGGTCTATTAAAAGTCCATTTATAGTAAGCGGAAAATCGTCAAACTTAACTGTTATTGGGTCTCCATAAGAACCGCCTATCCTTAACCATATTTTTATTACCGCCCCTGCATCACCACTATATGGTATAAAGGTTACTTCTTTAGCTGGGCCATCACTACCTGTGTACCAAGAAGTTCCAGAATTATCAGTATCATCATCATCAACTGTTATAGTTTCAGACGAATAATTCTCATATATTTGGAGATTAGATGCTTCTTGAACTGTATATCTATTAATTGGTTTTGTTGCCATGTTTTTCTTCCTTCTCTAAGGACTGACCGTCCGTGAATGAGTTATTGTTAAAAGCTTGTTAGGGGCAAGCCCTTTATACGACCTGCCCCACAGTAAGCAATTCTGTTAACCCTTATTTATTTAGGTTTATGAACCAGCAAATACTGGAGGTGTTGCAGAAACACCATTCCCAGTTACATACCACAACACTCCATCACATACGAACTTAAACCAAGTTCCACCTTCTGGAGTTGCAGCAGTTAACTTAGAATTACTACTTCCATTTGAATATACACCATCCACTGTAGCTGCACCTGTAGCATCTGAATCGGATGCACAAACACCACCAACAAAATAATTAGTATCTGAACCAGATGTAATTATTATGTTTTGTGCGTCATTAGCTGCACCGCTATACCAGAACTCGAATACGAGTCCTACTTCTTCAGATGGTAGGCTTATTGTACAGGAAGCAGTTAAATCAGGAACAGAATGAATCTTTCCTGAATCAGCTGCTAAACATGTATATGTTGCTGCATCAGGTATTTTAACAAGACCTTCTGCGTTGCCACCATACTTTTGACTATTTACATTTAAGACATCACTTCTCATATTAGACACCCTCCAAATTAATCAATGCTTGAGTCTCAGGAAGAGTAACTTCAAGACCAGCTTCCGTTAGGATAAGGTCTTTCCGAAGGTCTTCATCAGCCTGTTGAACATTAGTTGTTATTGAAGTGTCACGATTCACACCATTACCCACAAGTGGACGATATGAAACGTGGTCAAGGTCAACAAGAGCACAAAAACCAGCAGCGAATCCTCTAAACAATGGTTCTTTAACGAGTGTTAAGTCACCATGAATAGTATCAACCTTCATGATTTTATGTCCAAATGTTCCTTGACTCTGATTGAAGTTATATCTAAATGGATTATCTTCACTAGCAGTTCCAGCTGTTATAGGCGCAAACCCCGCCCCTGTGCCTAACTTGTTAAAGAAAGACATAACAGGCAAACTAGCCAATGCTAATTTAGAAGAACCACCACCACGAGCTGGGTCATAAATAACCTCAAAATCACTTAAAAGGTCATCATATGTCCATTCGCTAGCAGCATTAGACTTATAATATGGTGCTCCAGAGTTATATGATAACTGTGAGCCATCATTAACAATATTAGAATACCCATTATAGATTATACTTCCACAAATACCATCTGTATATTGGATTCCACCAGATGAACCACGCTGACCAAAAAGCATTGCACGCTCAATATCAACTTTATGTTCACGCAGTTTAAGATTCCAAATACGTTGCCATTCATCAGAATACCCACGGTAAACTGTTGCTCTTGCTGTATTAGACATTTCACAAGCTGTTTTGAAGATTTGGGTATAACCATAATCATTCTCAAGCTGTTCTGACCATACATCAGGAGCACCAGTACCCTCTGCAAATCCTGTTCCAATTACGGTACATTGAGAGTTATCAGCAACTGCAAGTGTACTAGCACCAGTAGTTGAAATAACTGTAACGCCACATGTTGTTTGAGTAGATGATGAACTATTATCAACACTATTTAAACGAACAGTGGCTATTGTGGGAACACTATTCCCATCAACATCACCAATTGCAACAATCATTCCAGGGATTAACCAATCAACGCCATCATCCTGAGCAGTATTATCAAAAACAACAGTATCATCACTTCCAGGTGCAACTAGAGTTAAAGAACCATCTTTAATTCTAAAAGACCTGTCAGTCCATGCCATTTTTGTTCTGTCTTCAAGAAAACGGAATTGAGGGTCTGAAGTAGGCACTTTACCAACTTTAGAAAGGTAAACAAAAAATGGAGATTCTTCTGGAGCTAAATCAGCGACCCTATCGCTAAAATCATACAGTCTACGTGAGTGAACTGTACTGTCAATAACAGCACCAGGAGTTCCAAATTTCATTTGCCCACTATTAATAGTAGCCATTTTACTTCTCCTTTGTTATTTTATTATAGAACTTTATTTCGACTTCCAGCATTTACAATACTATTCCAAACATCATCCTTTTCAGTCGTTCTTACTGGCTGTTCACCAGAAAGAATACCAGCAGGCGTTGGAGCTTGCTGATTCTGACGTACTTGGTCTAGAGGATTAGGTGCTTGTGTAGCTGGATTATCAGCATTAACAGCTCGATACATCTTTACAACGTTTGCGAGTCCGTATTCGGCAGGATGTTTATTAACGAAATCCATAAACTGAGGAAGCTCGTCTCTTGTAACTAAGCCATCATTGATAACTTGGTTTTGGAGTTGAGTCTGTCCCATTTGTTTTTGGAGTCCACCTAAACGCTGCTCCACACGAGCATCGATACGCTCATCATCTTGCTGTTCTCTATACTGATACGATTTAGATTTAGGGTCATTAAAGGCTTCCCAGGGGTCGAATTCGTCCTGACTCATTTCAATACGTTGTGGTTTAGCTGGTTGACCACCACCTTGAAGTTGTCCCATTAAACCTTGGACTAAATCAGGTCGTGATTCCAGCATCTTACCTACTTTTTCGTATTTCTTGAGTTGTTCGTTTTCAGCACTAAGTTTATCCGCTCTTGACTGATGGTATCTAGAAGATTCCTCTTCAGTCACATCTTGCGAATTCTCAACACTCTCGACTCCTACATCTTGCCCTACATTATCATCAACGAGCTGACCTTCAGGAAATTCCTGTTGATTTTCATTTTGATATGCGTCATTTTCCATGAGATTACTCTCCTTTCTTTTGCGATTTCTGAAGCTTTTCTTGAGCTTGACCACGTAAACGTAATTTCTCATTCTCCAGTTTCACCGCATTTGTTAGTTTACCAACTGCAAGCTCAGAGCCTTTCTTAGATTCAAGTTCACTCTCTTTAAGCTTGCCTTGGAATTTTGCAATTTCAACTCTCTTCTTATCATGTACAGATTCTCTTTGTGCAGTTTGTAAATCGCCTTTAAGGCTTTTAATCTGCTCACCTGCCTGTTGGAGTTGTTGTTGTAATTTTGTGATAACATCAGTTCTTTGTAGAACTCCCTGTTTATCAAATATATCTGTTTTCTTCAATGCTTCAACCTTATCTATAAGTCCTGCCTGATATGCTTCCATGTAAATATTCCATTCACCCCATTTATTAGAAGGCATGGTAGAATTACCTATAACACGAATGTCAAAGTTATTAAGTGTTATATCATTCTCAATTGATTGAAGTTCTTTTGATTTATCATCAACAAGACGCTTATTTACTGTATATTCATCAACATCATTATTAGGTTGAACTATTCTAAATGTTTTTTGGTAATTATAATGAGAACGAGACAGAGCATATATAACTCTTCCAAGTCTCTTTAAACTTGCTTCAATATCTCTAAGTTTAGATTTACTTCGTCTTTGTCCAAAATCTTCAAGCATCATAGTAGCAGAAGATGTACGAGGTGCAACCTCAGCATTTCCTTGTTGCATTTCAAATATACCCATATTAAGGTCTATATAATGCTCAATCATTTGAGGTAATTGCAATATTGAGCCAGCAAGTGGCTGTGGAGATGGAAAGTGAGGTTCTCCAAAACTAGCATCATATTCAATAGTAGCATTTGGATTGGCCCAATCTCTCTCTAATTCTTCCATATCCTGTATAGACCCCTGTGGTACTAAAAGTTTCAGCCCCGAAGCTGCTTGTGCATGAGAGGTAATAAGAGACATAGTTTTGTTTAAAAAACGCTGGAAGTCCTTATTCTTCCTAACGTCACCCATAGGATAAGGAGTATTAGTCCATATATTCGGGACTGGGACTATCGGGTAAGTATCCGTATCAAGCACGGATTCATATAACATAACTTGTCCTACACAACAGCTAACTTTAATTCTTGTTTGCTGAACCTGTACAAGGTCTACAAGTTTAGCTTCAAATGCTTTTGCTATATCTGGGTCTTGTAAATATTTCTCTAAAGCAGCATCATCAAGAACTGCTTCTTGCCCTGTCCTCATATCTACTACACGATAGTATGGAACTTTTACCTTTTCAAAGCTTTCTATTAGCCTATACTTCTCAGAATCAGAAGTCCCATAGTCGTAATCTTTTGTAACATCAGGGGTAAAAGACTTGCTATTGTATTCTTGTGTAGAATCGGGATAATCTCCATCTGTATAGTCAACACTCTCAACTTCATCAATAAGCATTTTTCCAGCCTCTTCATCGACAATTTCTCCAAGTTGCGGATACAGATTTAAAAGCTGTGCTTTTGTAAGTATAGTAGAAAGCATCATACCAGCAGAATCATCAAACCACTTATTTCTACTGTTAGGGTCTACTACAATTCTAAAAGGGTCTACATAGGTAAATTTAACCTCTCCCCTTCCATAATCAGCTTCTCTATCAATATAGGCATAGAAATAGCCAAGGCCAGTAACAGCATAATCATGAACAACTTGCTTAAAAACTTCGTCACCATCTGATATATCCCATATATATTCTAATATTGTTTTCCATACATTTGCGAGCTTATTATCGGAATCCTCTCTTGGAACAGCAGAGAACTTAGGAGGTTTAGATGTCATAATAGCCTTAAACTGCTCAATGGCAGAATAAAGCCTGTCTATAGGAGTATTTGACTGATTACGCTCTGCTAAAGTATTTGCCTCACTAGCAGAAAAATGGTTACCTAAGTAGAAATCTATATCCTCTCTGGCTTGTGTATCCCAATCTTTACGAGCATCATACCATCTACGCCATCGTTCTTTTATTACTTTTGTGCTATTATTTTCTGGAATCATTCTATATAATTTACTGATATTTTAGTTATTATGCAAGTTACACCCTTGCTCCTGTTATCCAATTATAAATTTTCTTTCTTTTTGTCTCCCATTCCCCTGTTGCCTTGTTCTTTACTTTCTTTTCCTTGCCCGCTTTAGGATTTCCTTTAGCATACTGGCAAGCAAGCCAAAACGCATCAATACAGTCATCGTGTGACCCTTTGGGAAAGTCAAGGAGTTCACCGATAAGCTCATGCATGTTTTTTCGTATATGAACAGCCCCTGCTTTAAACATTGGCTGCAAACCCTCCCAGAGCCTATCTTTCTTTTTAACATTGCCATAGTTCTTTATTCCCTGCTCAATACCTGGCATAAACTTACCTTCGCTCTTACTTCGCTTCTGCACGTAATCTCTAAGCATTTCCTGATAAGCTATTGTTTCTATGTTTATTCTTCGTATGGGTCTATACTTTTCCACAATGTCGAAGATTTTATCTGCGCAGTCCATTGGGAGAACTTTTTCTCTCCAATACTCAATAATGTAATAATCATGTTCGGCAGAAACGCCAATAACCATAATGACACTAAAATCGTTCCGTAGACCAAGTGTCGAAGCGGGGTCAACACCGATGTAAATATTGACATACTCTTTACTGCCATCGTTAAACGAGATATACCACGAATCGGTACTGCTATCAAATTTCGCACTACCCTTGTAAAGTCCATCATTTATATCCTCCTCTGTAAATATTTGGTCTTCTGGTGACTTTGCCTGATTCATATACTCCTGATAAAACTTCGCAGGAGTACCACTATCTATATAAAATTGTTTACGTGCTTCGAGTTTTTCTATTGGCCAACGTGAAGGCCATAAAGGTTGTCCATTATCAAGTATAGCTTTATACGTTAATACATCCCAACTAAACTCTTCTTTGTTATTCGCAGCTTCTCTACTGCTTTGGACTACACCATTCAAGAAACTGTCATAATGAACAATAGTTCCATTGCACCATAAGAACCCACCTTTATCAAAATCAATGGCTGGAAACACAGCAGCAGTTACCCAATCCTTTATTTGTTGACGAGAGTCTGGAGTTTTCGTATTAAGCTCCGATTCAAAGTCATCAAGAATCATCCCTGTATACCTAGTAGAAAGTTGCTTCTTACCCCTTAACCGCTGAGATGTTCCTTTAGCTATCATACGACAGCCATTGGATGTAGTGAACTCTGATTTAGTCCATTTGTTCCCTTCTAAGTCTCCAAAGTAGTAATGGATAGCTGGATTCTCATATATATGATTCATAACCCAGGCTAAGTTATCACATGCTTGGTCTTGTGCCTCACCAATCCAGCAAATAAATTCAGGTGTGTCTTTAGTTGCAAATAATATCCTATGTAGGACTGCTGTGGCTGCTAAGGTACTCTTAGCATGGTCACGGGGAAGAACCAAAGCCAACTGCTGTATTCGCTTATCAAGGAGGAGACGACCCACCTCATGATGAAATGCTGGAGTTGATGAAGCTAAAAAGTCTTGCGGGGAAAACAGTTTCCCAAAAGTAATAAGGTCTCTATATGCTGATTGGAGTATCTTTTCATTATCAGAGATATTTCCATGTAAATTAAGGTTAGCCACTATTTTATTTCATTATCCATCTTTCTTGGATATTGCATTGGCACATCTTTCCAGAGTTCTTCTTCTCCCCAAGATGAATCTTTCCAAAGTTCTGGATTACCTAAATATTCTATAATTTTAGAAACCAATGGATTTTCTGCCTTCCAATCTTCATTTTTTGCTATTTTCATTCTTTTTTCCAATGGTTGTTGTGAAATAGAGTGTGTATAAAATTCAACTGGAACATCTTGCCCTTCACCTTTTTTATAAGCCTCAAAATAATTTGCCCCATCTCCACTTTCAGTAGGAAAAAATTTATTACCAAATTCATCAGTAAAACCATAAACATCTCCACCATATTTTTCCGCCTGCTCAAACCAAGCCTGATTAATGCTATCTCTAACTGCCCCAGAAGTATTATAATGTATAGCATGTGCCATCTCCGCAATCATGTTTTTTACGTTCCCTTCCTCTATATGCAATGTATCTGGTTCTTGCGGAAAGTTTAAAGCATCAGTAAAAGCTGCGTATTCTCCAGATATACCTTCAAATATAGGTGCACCTGTTGGATATTGTTTAATATATGGCATATTGCCCTCTACCCACATTTCCATTATAGTCTCAGCCTGTTTTGAACCAGACTTAATATTTGCATTAGACATAAACTCATGTAAGGTCATAAGTTCATTTATACGAGAGTGTACTGGCTCAGGAGAAATATTCTGCTTTTGTAGAGCTTTTTGTTCTGCTAATGGGTATGCCATCTATCGAGCCAACAAGGTTGGCGAGATTTGTAGTATTGGGTTGATTTCTGTGAAATCGCCCACTAAAAGCTTCTCAGCTCAAAATGTGGTAAGTCATCAAAATTATTATCTTTGAGGTCATTATTGCTATTCCAGTCCCCTCCCCAACGAATAGGGATGCCAAGCATTATGGCGATTCCCTTTACAAACCCTGCAAAGTACGTCATACGCTCTCTGTCCTCCCAATCTATTGGATAAGGCACGACATCTATGGCAAATGAAGGTATTTTGTTGTGATTTCCGTCTGGATACTGTAATTTGCTCTTTCCTTCCTTAAAATACTTGTTCTGTAGCTTTTTCCCACGATGTCCTTCTAGGATTGTACAGTCAAAATACTTAACAACCTCTTCAAATAAGAAAACTAAGTCCTCATCGCAGGTTTTAAGCCTTTTTTTACTTGCTCTTCCAAATTTCGGCATTATGCTTCTCCTGTTACGTAGCCTTCGCCACCTAGTCTAACTATTTTACCATCTGTATCGTACTCAGAGCGACAATGGGGACACATCCAACCTTCAACGTCATCCATTTCGTTTAAAAGACCTATACGTTGTGTGTATTCAGTATTGAGATAAAGCTCTCCATTACATACATCACATGGGTCTTTTATTTTTTTCCTTCTAGTCGTCTTCGGTTTCTTCTGATTCTCTTTTGACTGTCCCGACAAGTTGCGTTTTTCTTCCCTCATTGCTTATTAACCCCTTTCCATCTTTAATTCCATCAAGTTGCTCAGGTGAAAAACCAGCCCATACAGTGAGCTCCTCGGTCTTTTTCTCCTGCGTATCAAACAATCCGCTCATCTTTGCTAAACTGTCAAGAGACCTTAATTTATCAGTATCCCTCTCGCTTATGTCGCAGACCTGCTTATACCCTTGAATAATGTATTTAGGTGTTACGCCCTCTTCATCTAGTATTTCACGTATCTCTTCTTTAACCATTCTTTGTATATTCTCCTTTTTTAGAAGTTTCGCAGATTCCGCTTTGATGTAGTCATCAGACTTGGCATCAGGATATGCTTTCCTGAAAGCCTCAAGCACATCATCTCCACGTGCCACATACTTGGCAAATAAGAAATGTCTTGAATTATCCGCTCTATCTTCTGTTTTTGCATATTTCCCCGAAAATGAGTAAATGTAGTCTGGAATCCCTTCACTACCAAGCATCTCACGTTTTTTGTTACTGATGCTAAAAGTCCCGCATACAGTCCTAACGCAGTCATTCTTCCCAACTTTGAACGTTTTAAGCAATTGGCAGACATATCCATCATCAGTGAGAACCCATTCACCCTCAGAACCATCACGCCAGTAATTTCTCGCAACACCATTCTCATTGTGGGCATAAAATTCGTCAATTGATTTATACAGATAATGTTTCTTTCCTTTGATTTTCTTGAATTCCATTGCAGTTAATTTACAAAATATATCTTATAATTCCAAATAGCCTAAAAGTTCCATTAGTCTTGTACATAATATTACTATATAATATTACTATATAATATTAATATAAATAAATAGTGAGTAAATTACTCACAACCCTTCTGTAATACTTGTTCTGTGAAAAAAATTCCAGAAAAATTTTAGGGAATTGGAAAAATTGTGTTAGAATGAGTGTGAGGGTTTTATTAATGCATAGCCCCCCATTGACGTTCCCCCTACCCCGTTGAGAATGGTTGAAATTTTGGTTCATATTATAATAATGATTGAAATTATATCATCATTCGAGGAAAGGACAACCCCGCCCAATAAGGCGGGATAATACCAAGCACAAGCACCACCTTACACAACCGCTTTAATTAGTAAATGAGCATTGTTACGGGGGTGAGAGAGGGAGCGAGTGAGGGAGGGAGTATCTATCTTTCTTTCTTTATTATAGGGCATATTCATTTAAACAATAAACAAACAATACAATACTAATTAAATTTTATTATGAGTTAATAACTAAATGTTAGTATATTAGATGGTTCGAGAGAACAAGGTTATTTGACATTGAGAGGTAATGAGTAAAAGTGCGAGAGTAACTCGACTTGTTACGGAATAACCATAAACTAATAATACATAAATAAGAGGTAAGTAATATTATGGGATTAAATAGTGCATTACTAAAGCGTTTAGGGATTAAAGAAACACAAGTAATCCAACCAACTAAGGCGGTAAGAGGTAAAAAGGAAACTACTGATACCACTTTTGTAAAAGATGTAAGGGGAAAAATGAATGTTAGCTTTTTAGGACATTGTAAAACTTTCTCCGCATCCTACCTTGAACCAACTTACAAGCGTATTGCTTTAATAGGCAAAGATAACAAGCCTATCTTAAACAAGCAAGGCAAACCAAAAATGGTAATTGAGCTTGATAAGAATGGGGAAAAGGTTGTAGAAGGTTGGACACCTAAAGGTCTAAATGGACAATACATATTAGAAGATAATGGTGATGGTACACATACCGCTACCAAGTTAAATGTTTACAAGGAAACTTACATAGTTGACTCCGAGACAATTAACGAAGTTAAAGTAAGTTAGTAAGTCACTCTATCTAATATGATACATCAAACCCGAGTCAATTAATTTTGGCTTGGGTTTTTTGTTACCTCTAATTTTATTTAACTAATCAATGAAAGGTGGTGAGTATGATACAGAATGAAGAAAAGTATATTATGGTAAAGGAAAGGCAGAGTGAAGATGTAACAATTATTACATTTACTAAAAAGGAAAGGAAATGTGATATTTGTCTTTGTCTTAAAAGAGCAAGGGATATAGTAATTGTAAAGTATCCAATCATACATAGAACAATGGGCAGATTAATAATGGATAAGAAAGTCTGTACCGATTGTCGTGTAGAAGTGAAAGAAATACTAAGTAACTTAAAGTACAACTAAAAGAAAGGAAAGAGCAATGAGCAAAATAACTAACGCACAAGAGCTGTTTTATAATAGATGTAAACTATCACGTAATGTAAAGGAAAGCAACTATGCTCCAGATGATATTGCATTAACATTTGAGGAGTTTGATAGTATTCCTTGCATTACAGAAAAAGAAAGAGAGGTAAACTAATGTATATTGATTTAGATAAAGGTGGTGAGGATGTAAAACTACAATCTGCTGTCGACATAGTGAAAGAGTCAGACTTCAGTTTACATCAATTTAATACTGTACTAAAGAAAATACATGAGAATATAGTGTTTGGCGACTGTGCTGATAGTATAGAACCAATGGATGAACCTGATTTATGGGCTGATTACCAGATAGCATTAAATTCATTAGAAACAGCTACATATCAATTTCAAAAAGTAATCAAAGCAATCTGGAAAATTGATGCTAAACAACAACAGAAAGGAAATAAAAATGAAATGTGTAATATGTAATGAAAAGATAACGGCAGACCCATTTGGATGGGATGGTGGATGTAATGCCGAACCAGTAAAGGAAGGGCAATGTTGTTATACATGTGATATAAGTGTTGTCTTACCTTCAAGGATAGAGCTGTACATGGAAGGGA